>Ga0208195_1000010_pt1 | contig 268659 bp, 266 predicted proteins | sample AD_UKC077_MetaG_FD_184441 | JGI IMG/M metagenome (GOLD analysis project Ga0208195, IMG submission 184441) | Active sludge microbial communities of municipal wastewater-treating anaerobic digesters from USA - AD_UKC077_MetaG (SPAdes) (version 2) | ecosystem: Engineered > Bioreactor > Anaerobic...
AGCAGGTGTACTCTTTAGACAAGCTAGAAATACATGAAAAGCATAGCGAGGACTTTGACTATAAATCAACTATTAAGGTCGACAAAAAGGTTTATATACCTCCTATGACTCACCCTTGGAGGACTGACAATTTTTTAAAGCATAAGAAAAGAGCTCATCAAGAACATATATTTACATAAAAAAAAGCGGATATTTTTTCCGCTTATGTTTGATTTATTTTGGGACATTTTCCCGTATTATTGACAACTTTTTTTTAATTATTTTTCCAAAAATATTGAAATAAATATACTTGATAAACTTTCCATATATAATATACCATGTTAACCACTTGTATACAAGAATTATTTAATACAATTTTGCGTTTTTTAATACATCTTTTTTAAAATTAATATGACATATTTTCGATGTAAGCATTTCCATTTTGTCTTTTACAATAAATAATAAAATTTGGTTTATTTCCTAAAAAAGACAATTATTATAATTTGTATACAAGAATGATATATTGTTTATAAATAAAAATTGAAATACTTTCACTAACAATTATATAATCCTGCTTTCTTTCCTCTTTTTACAATTATTTATCTAAATATTTAATTAACAATTTACAAAAAAAGATTTACAATAGAGTAAGAAGCGAGGAAATATTTTATGAGAATACTGATAAAAAATGTTGTTGTAATACAAAAAGACAGAAAATTTAATGGTTCAGTTTTAATAAATGAAAGAATTATTGAAAACATATTTGAAAATGATGTTTGTAATATTAATGCTGCACATATTATTGATGGAAAAGGTTGTTTCTTAGCTCCTGGTATGGTTGATATCCATATTCATGGTAGTTATGGTTATGATTTTATTAATAATCCAAAAGAAACAGTTGATATCGTTTCAAGAGGTTTGATTAAAGAAGGAACTACTTCTTTTCTAGCATCTTTAACTGTTTTACCACAAAATGAAATCATAAAGTTATTAAAAGCCTACAAAAACCTTGATGAAAAACAAGCTGGAGCTAACTTTTTAGGCGTTCATTTAGAAGGCCCTTATCTTTCTTATGAAAAACGACAATTAATGGATGGTAGATTTTTAAGAAATCCTAGTATTAAAGAATTTGATGAAATGTTACAAGCTGCTGATGGCAAGCTTAAATATATGACTATTGCCCCTGAACTTGATGGTATGGATGATTTTATTAAGTATGCCAATGATAAAGTTGTTTTATCTATTGGCCATACAATGACTGACTGTAACACTGCTTTAAAAGCTATTGAATCAGGATGTAAAAGCTTTACTCATTTATATAATGCTATGGGGCAACACTTGCATCGCCAGCCTATGGCTGTAACAGCTGCTTTAACTGATAATACCGCTTATAGCGAATTAATAGTTGATGGAAATCACATTCACCCTGATGTTGTTAGAGCAACATATAGAATTTTGGGAAGGAATCAAATAATTTTAATTACCGATTCAATGCTAGCTAAAGATATGGCTGATGGAGAATATATCTTCTCTAATTTGGCGTGTAAAAAACAAGGAAACAGAATTAATGTCATTGAAACAGGAATATTTGCTGGTTCAGTAATCACTCAACTTGATGCCATTAAGAATATGAAAGAATACTGTAAATGTGATGAAGTAGAATTATTTAAAATGGCAAGCTACAATCCTTGTAAACTATTGGGCATTAAAAATAAGGGTTCTATTGAGATTGGTAAAGACGCTGATTTAATCTTATTGGATGTCAACTTAAATCTAAAAGCTACTTTTGTAGGAGGAAAACAACTATATTGAAACTCTTAGAGTTTCTTTATTATTTGGTGTTATAATTGTTAATGGGAGGATACTTTTATGGCTGAAAACAGTAGAGTCTATCAAGAGTTTGCAACAGAAAAAGGACCTTATGCTGGCATATGGATTGTTGTTATGATTCTCTTATTGCTTCCAATTGGCTTATACAAATTATTCTTTGCGATATTTACTAAGTTTAAAATTGGCAATGCTTTAATGATTGAATATCAAGCAAAAATATTTGCTGGATTTATAAGTGTTTTGTTTGATTGTTCTTATATTCTAGCTTCTGGTTTACAAAAACCTTTCACTATTGTAAGAAAAAGGGTTGCCAATTTCTTTGGAAATGTTGGATATATTGGTTTAAAAAATTCTTTTAAGTGGTACTTTGTTGATGGCAAAGAACAGGGATATGCCTTTTGGATTATTTTCAGCTGTATTTTATATAATTTGTATTTTTTAATAAAGGCATTCATTGAGTTTATAAATTACATTCATATGTAATAGATATATTAATAAAGGGGAAGAGTATGTATAATTTTGATAAAATCGTAAATCGTAAAAACACTAATTGTTACAAATGGGATTCATTAACTGTAAAATACGAAGGAGTTGATGATATCATTCCAATGGGAATAGCTGATATGGATTTTGAAGTTTGTACTGAAATCGAACAAGCTTTTAAAGACAGAATTAAACATCCAGTATATGGCTACTCATTAGATGTTAACAAGGAATTAGGTCCTATCATTTATGACAGATACAAGAAGAAAGGTTATGACATTGAACTAGAGGATATTATCATAGGCACTGGCGTTGTCTATATCATCAACCATATCGTAAGAACCTTTACCAAACAAGGAGATAAAATCATTTTACCTACGCCATATTACACTCCTTTCGGAACGGTAATTGAAAATAATGATCGAATTATCCTGCCATGCGAAATGAAATTAGTAGATGGCATTTATAAAATGGATTTGGAAAGTATTGAAGATCAAATCGATGAAAAAACTTCAATGTTTATCTTCTGCAACCCTCACAATCCAACAGGAAGAATTTTTGACGAAGATGAAATGTTAGAATTGGTTAATTTGTGTCAAAAACATAATTTGTTAATTGTTTCTGATGAAATTCATAGTGACTTTATCTTCGCTAAACCTTTTATACCAATTATTAACATTAATGAATATGCTAAAAACAACACTTTTACTGTTTCAAGCTGTACTAAAACATTTAATTTAGCAGGTTTAAAAGTTGCCTTCTGTTTTATTTCAAACCCTGAACTTAGGGAAGCATACTTAAAGGCCGCTAAACATACTGGCTTAGGTAGTGTTAATGTCTTTGGAATTGAAGCTATCAAGGCAGCATATCTAAAAGGGAGTCAATGGGAAAAAGAAATGCTGGAATATTTAAGAGGCAACAGAGACTATGTGCTTAATTTCTTTGAAGAAAAACTTCCAAACATTAAAGTAACTCCCTCTGAAGCTACATATGTATTATGGATGGACTTTACCAAAAGCGGAAAAGATATTGAAGAAATACAGAACATTCTCATCAATGAATGTAAAGTTGAACTAAACGATGGTCGTATTTATGGCGGATATGTCGGTTTTGGCAGAATGAATATTGCTCTTCCTCGATGTTGTCTTATTGAGGCTTGCGATAGAATTTATTCAGTTTTCAAATAAAGTGGGCAACCACTTTTTTTGTTTGTTTTTAACCTGATTTCGGGCGCTCTTTTTATTCCTCTAATAATTGTATCTTCTTCAAATATGCTATAATATTACCAGAGGTGTTTTCTTTATGAAAAAGGGTTTGTTTTTGACTATTGAAGGCTGTGATGGAAGCGGAAAAACCACTGCTTCTTTAGCCGTCATTGAAATATTAAAACAGGAAGGATATGATGTTTTATACACTAGGGAACCTGGTGGAAGCGAAATCGCTGAACAAATCAGAAAAGTAATTTTAGATATAAATAACACTGAAATGGACATTAGAACAGAGGCTTTATTATATGCAGCCAGCAGAAGACAACATTTAATTGAAATAATTCTTCCAGCTTTAAAAGAAAACAAAATCGTTGTTTGTGATCGTTTTGTTGATTCTTCATTAGCTTATCAGGGATATGCTAGAGGTATAGGAGTCGATGAAGTGTTTAGTATTAACCAGTTTGCAATTGACAACCATATGCCTGATTTAACTATCTATTATGCTATTGATGCTCAAGAAGGATTAAACCGCATCGCAAATAGAAAAAATTTGGATCGACTTGATGTTGAAAGCATCTCTTTTCACAAAAAAGTTCAAGAAGGATATGAAATGCTCTGTGCAAAATATCCTGAAAGAATTAAAGTTATTGATGCAACCTTATCTAAAGAAGAAGTTGCTAAAAAAACTTATGAATTAATTATAGAAAAGGTTAAAGAAAATGTTTAAAGAAATTCTTGAGACAACTCAACCAATTGTTTATCAAACAATGAAAAATTCTTTGGAAAGCGAGCACCTTTCTCATTGTTATTTATTTGTGGGTGATAAAGGAACACATAAATTAGAAACATCTTTTTTATTAGCTCAAAGTTTAATTTGTGAAAATAGAAGTGTTTTTGCTTGTGAAAAATGTGTCAGTTGTCGAAGAATAAAAGAAAATAATTATGTCGACTTGATCTATATTGATGAAGAAGATAAAAACATTAAGGTGGAATTGATTGAAAATCTTCAACAGCGCTTTGAAAAAACTGCTTTAGAAAAAGCTGGTAAAAAAATTTTTATTATCAACAATTGTGAAAAGTTAACTACTAAAGCTGCAAACAGTTTATTAAAGTTTATTGAAGAACCATCAAAAAATACTACTGGTATTTTTATTACAACTCAAGTTGATGGGGTTCTTCCAACAATTATTTCTCGTAGTCAAACACTAAATTTCAAACCTTTAAATAAAGACTATTTCTTTAAATTTGCTATTGAAAAAAATATTGATCATTTATCTGCCCATTTAATCAGCAATTTAGTAAGTAGAGAAGTTGATATTATTCCTCTTTCAAAAAATAAAAGTTTTATAAAAGCTATTGAGATATTTTGTGATTTTATGCATAGATTTTTTATGGATAGAAAAGATAGTTATTTTTATCTTCAAAACTCAATTGCTAATAATAGAAAAAATCAAAGAGATATCATTAAATTCTTTCTAGATATTTCTTTATTATTTATTCAAGATTATTTAAATGATTTTGAAATCGAAGACGATACTTATTCTAATTTATTAAAATTAGCTAAAAATAGTGATTTTAATCATTCTGGAATAATGAATGCCTTCATTGACTCAAGAACTTCACTAAATAAAGCAGCAAATGGCTTGTTATTAATTGATCAACTTATATATAAATTATTGGAGGTTTAATATGAATACAACTGAAATAAATAATAACGAAGAAAACGTTAATTATAAATATTGTGTATCAGTCAAATTTCGCGGTTCAAAAAAAGCTTATAACTTTGGTACTAATGATGATGCTTTTACATATGGCGATCAAGTAGTTGTTGAAACTATCAGAGGACTAGAATTGGGTGAATTAATCAGTGATATTAAAGATGCTGAAACTCATCAAATTGATATAGCTTTAAAACCAGTTTTAAGAAAAGCTACTGAAGAAGATATTCGCCAAAATGAAGAAAATTTGGCTGAAGAACCTGAACTATTAAAAAAATGTCAAGAATGTATTGATCAGCTAGCTTTAGAGATGTATCTGATTTCTGCTGAATACACCCTCGATAGAAGTAAAGTAATCTTTTCTTATGTCGCTGATGAAAGAGTCGACTTTAGAGAACTATTAAAACTTTTAGCAGCTACATTTAAATGTCGAATTGAACTAAGACAAATAGGTCCTAGAGATAAAGCCAAAATTGTTGGCGGTCTTGGTAGCTGTGGCATGGAAACATGTTGCTCAAGATTTTTAGACGATTTTGATATTGTTTCAATCAACATGGCAAAAAATCAATTGTTGGCCTTAAATACAAGTAAGCTATCTGGGCAATGTGGCAAACTAATGTGTTGTTTAAAATATGAAGACGAAGCTTATAAAAAATTACGAGCAGGTTTGCCAAAATTAAATACTTCAGTCTTTTATGAAAATGAAAGATTCCGTATTACCAGTATGAACTTATTAAATAATTCTGTTAGAATTTCAAATAAAGAAAATGCTGTTGATTTAACAATTGATGAATTAAAAGAAATTTTAGCAACTAATGCCAAAGCAAAGGAAAAAAAGACTTCTAAAGAAGAAGAATAATATTCAATTGAGGAGATAATTATGAAAAAAGAACAAAGAACATGGTTAACCCTGCTAATATTTGGTTTATTGGGACAACTGGCCTGGACAATTGAAAATATGTATTTCAATGTCTTTGTCTATAATACTTTGAGCGGAAATGTTGATGTTATTGCCTCAATGGTGGCACTAAGTGCTATTACAGCTACAGTTACAACACTGTTTATGGGAGCTATAAGTGATAAGCTGGGGAAAAGAAAAATCTTTATTACCTTGGGTTATTTCATTTGGGGATTGACTGTCATTGCATTTGCTTTTATTAATCTAGAAAATATCACAAAATACTTTCCATATATTGAAGCGGCTACAGCAGGAGGAATCTTTGCCATCATAATGGACTGTATCATGACTTTCTTTGGTTCTACTGCTAATGATGCTGCTTTCAATGCTTGGATTACCGATGAAATAGATAATACTGATAGAAGCAAGTATGAAACAGTACTTGCTACTTTGCCACTAATCTCAATGATTATTGTCTTTGGCCTTTTAGATGGTTTGACTCAACAAGGAAAATGGGATACATTTTTCTTCATTATTGGAGGAAGCGTTTCAGCAGGAGGTATTTTAGGAATATTCTTAATTAAAGAAACTCCTGCTACCAAGTCAAAAAACTCCGTATTTTCAAATATCATTTATGGTTTTAAACCTTCAGTTGTAAAAGAAAACAAAAGTTTATATTTGTCACTGACTTGCTTATTAATGCTGGCAATCGCTACTCAAGTATTTATGCCTTATTTTATTATTTATATTCAAGCATATTTACATATAAACGATTATGCGTTAATACTTGCTGCAGTATTACTTGTTTCAAGTGCTATTTCGGTACTGTTTGGAACTGTTATTGATAAACTGGGAACTTTTAAAGTTTTTATCCCTGCAACTTTAGCCTTTGTTATTGGCTTAATGTTAATGTTTTTTGCTAGAACAATAGGAACCATTATTCTATCGGGAATTGTCATGATGAGTGGGAACTTACTTCTTACAGCTATAATTAATGGAAGCATTAGAAATTACACCCCTCAAAATAAGGCAGGGTTATTCCAAGGTATTAGAATGATTTTCGCAGTAATGTTACCGATGATTATTGGCCCTGTTATTGGTGCTTTAGTAATTAAAAATAGTGGTAATACCTATGTAGATTTAGGGGTAGTCAAAGAAGTTCCTACCCCAGCTATTTGGTTAGCATCAGCAATTGTTGCCGTTTTAATTCTTGTTCCTTTTTACTTCTTGTCAAAAGAGGATAAAAAACAAAGAAAAGTACACAATAAATTATTAACTACCTATGGAGAGCAATTTGATATTAATAATGTTTTGCCAGAATATCCTCGTCCACAACTAGTTAGAGATTCTTATATCAATTTAAATGGCATTTGGAAATATACTATAAATCAAAGTGAAGAAATACCTTCATCTTTTGAAGGGGATGTCATAGTTCCTTATTCAATTGAATCTGTACTTTCTAGAGTAAATAAAACTATTACTCCAGATGATGTCTTATGGTATAAAAAAATATTTACTTTACCTAAAGACTTTAATAAAGGTTTAGTTCATTTGCACTTTGGAGCAGTCGATCAAATATGTAGAGTCTATATCAATAAACAACTTGTTGGTGAACATATTGGTGGATATTTACCATTCTCTTTTGAAATCTCTCAATATTTACAAAAAGAAAATGAACTTATTGTTTATGTAAAAGATTTAACTGATACCAGTTATCATTCAAAAGGAAAACAATCTTCTAATCGAGGGGGCATCTGGTATACACCTACCAGTGGAATCTGGCAAACTGTTTGGTTAGAATCAACACCAATAAACTATATTCAATCTGTAAAAATTTCTATTGATTATGATGTGAAAAAAGTAAATTTAGTTATTAATGGAAATAGCGAAAATTACAATGTTGCTATCAAAGAAGGCAATAAAATTGTCTTCAATCAAAAAGTTGAATCAAATACTGCTATTAAACTAGATAATATTAACAGTTGGACTCCAGAAAGTCCGTTCTTATATGATCTAACTATTTCAAATGGTGAAGATACAGTAAGTTCATATTTTGGTATGAGAAAGTTCTCTATCGGAAGTGATAAATATGGTAAGAAACGTCTAATGTTAAATAACCAACCATACTTCCATAAAGGAGTATTAGACCAAGGTTACTATAGTGATGGCATTTATACTCCTGCAAGTTATAAGCAAATGGAAGACGACATTAAAATGTTAAAGGAAATGGGATTTAACACCATTAGAAAACACATTAAAATTGACCCATTATATTTCTATTATCTTTGTGACAAGATGGGTATGTTGGTATGGCAAGATATGGTCAATGGGGGAGGCAGGTACTCTGACCTTATTGTCACCTATCTTCCTTTCTTAAAAGTATTAAATATTAAAGATAAACATTATGGTTTATTTGCTAGGAAAAATAAAGCTGGTAGAGAACTATTTATTAAAGAAATGAAGAAAACTGTTGACTTGCTTTATAATACTGTTTCTCTAGCTCTATGGGTACCATTTAACGAAGGGTGGGGGCAATTTGATGCCATTGAAATAAGTGAATTATTAAGAAGTTGGGATAGTTCAAGAACTATCGACCACGCTAGTGGATGGCATGATCAAAAAGGGGGAGATTTATTTAGCAAGCATATTTACTTTGATAAAATTAAATTCGAAGATGATGATCGTGTTTGGGCTTTAACTGAATATGGAGGATACTCTTGGGCAGTTAATGGACACACTTATAACGATGCAAAGTTCGGTTATTTAGTGTTTAATAATAAACTCGACTTACAAAGCGCCTTTATTCAGCTTCATAATGAACAAATCGTTCCTCTTGTTGAAAAAGGATTATCCGCTATTATTTATACTCAGTTATCCGATGTTGAAGATGAAGTAAATGGACTAATAACTTATGATCGTAAGATCGTTAAGTTCGACACTAAAGTTGTAAAAAGTGTTTTAGATAAATTACAATTTTAAAGGAGGCTAGCTAGTCTCCTTTTTTCCATAATTCACTAATAAAATAAAGTAAGGCAAAATGGGTATATACTGAAAAATAATTATTGTGTTCATCACAAACTTTATCAAGCAAGTCAATTGCTTGTTTTTTTGTTAAAAGAGAATACCCTTTAAACAATTCTCCACTTTCACAGTTTTTAGAAGTGTAATCTTTTATATCATCAACAAATACACAGACCATTGCATTTGTTTCATCAGTCATTCCTGGCGAACTAAATAATAGTGGACTAATTAGTCTAATTTCTTTAACTTCTAACCCTGTTTCTTCCTTTATTTCTCTTTTGGCTACATCAAAAATATCTTCATTTTCATTATCAAATAATCCTGCTGGAACTGATAAAACAAATTGTCCTACCGGATAACGATATTCATGATTTAAGAATAATCTATCTTCTTTTCCTTTAACAATTACAACACAGCCAACTCCATCAGCATTAATTTTCTTTAGTTGTTCATTACTTTTCAAAATTACTAAATCATCTTTTTTTCTTCTTGAAGCTTGATAATAGTTTTTGTCTTCAGTTTGCCCAATATCATAAAAACTCAAATATTTTGATTGATATAATATTTTTATCTTATCTTTATCAATTCTTCTTTTCATTTTTAATTCCTCTTTATCACTCTATCATTTTGTATAATATTATATCCTTTTACAGAATTCCAAAATGTTTTAATGCTGTTACAACACCATCTTCCTCAGCAGTACTTGTAATATGATCTGCCACTTTTTTAACTGAGTCAGTCGCATCACCCATAGCTATTCCAAAACCAACATATTCAATCATATCTACATCATTGCCACCATCGCCAAAAGCCATCGATTCTTCACGTTTAATATTATAAAATTCTAACACTTTTTGAATCGCCATAGACTTAGAGCAATCATCAGCTACTACATCAAAAGCATGCTGCCACCAGCGAGCTATTTTTAAATGCTTACAATCTTTAAGATAATAGTCATCTTTTTCTGGACCGCCACTTACCATAAATTGATAGATATCACCTTCTATAAATCTTTTGAAATACTCTAAATCAACTGGAGGATATTTTACAGAAGCAACATTTAAATACTCTTCCAATATTTTATTATAACCACTAACATTCATCTCGCTTTCTCCAGCAGCAACAAGTGGCATATTTAATTTTTCTGCATTTTTAAAAATTTGCTGCACATCTTTTTTGTCTAATGGTTTTGAAAATATGATGTCACTTCCAGCATAACAGTAAGCCCCGTTAAAACATATATACCCATCAAAAGAAATTCCCTCAAACTTTGGTACTGCATATGGCGCTCTTCCTGTTGCCAAAAATATTTTAATACCTTTTTCTTTCAGCGCTTGTAAAGCTTGTAAAACTGCCTCTGTTATACCCTTATTATTAAAACTCTTTAAAGTTCCATCCACATCAAAGAAGATAATTTTTATAACCATACACATCCTCCATTTAAAAGCATTTAATAACATCCTCTAATTAATATTAACATTGATTTATGTTGATATTGTAATAAAAATTCAATACCAATTATTTTTCATTAAAACTTAAGGTAACATTTAATACGGTTCAAGCTTATGTGACTTTATCACATACAATAAAATAATTATTTGCTATATTATCATTGCAATTGAAAAAAGAAAATTCTAAAGCTTTAATTAGCCATAAAAATTGTTCAATATGAAGGGGAAACAAGTGAAGACGCTTATTATAAATACACATCCATTATATGGTGACAACAATCATTTTTCACAAAAATTAATGAAATTATTTATTGAAAAATACAAAGAAAATTTCAATACATATAATCTTGAAATACTCAATCTATACGAACAAGATATTCCTGTAATTGATAAAAATATGCTGACTATGTGGGCTGCTCAAGCTACTGGTTTAAAACTAGATGATAGTCAAAAACAACTGGCAAAAAGACAAAAAGAGTTACTTGAGCAATTCAAGAATTCACACAGAGTAGTTATTGTTGCTCCAACATATAATTTTAACATCACTTCAAAAATGAAAGATTATATGGACAATGTCCTTATTGCAAGAGAAACATTTATGTATACCGAAGATGGTCCTAAAGGATTGATGACCGATGATTACCGTGTGATGCTTCTTGCAGCAAGTGGATCTATTAATGTTCAAGATGGAAGAGTTTCACCAATAGAATTCCAAAACCATTATTTAAAAACAGCTTTTTGCGATATTATGGGATTTGATTCATTTCATATCGTGCGAGCACAGGGGGTTGCTTTAAGAACAGCTGATGAAGTTATGATGGAAGCAACTAGAAATTTAGATATAGAATTTGAAAAATTCTATCAATAAAATCTATAAATTAGAGAATTATTTTTCATAAATTATCCTCCCTAAAGAAATATATTATTTCTATGAAAAATAGCTATTTAATTAGCAGAATATTTATCTAATCAATGCCAGCATTTAAAAGCGGTGGGCAAAAAAAGAAGTATAGGCAAACAACATATGCTTCTTTTTTAATTTCATTTTGATTTATTGTTTCTTTAAAAACTGGAATTTATATATTTTACTTTATCAAATTTTATATCATATTTTTTTATACAGTATATTTATTAATAAAATTTAAAACTTCATCATTAAATTTTTCTTTATTAACTTGCAAAACAAAACCAAATAAATCATCAAATTGAAAGATTATATTATTCTTATCTTCTTCAAAACTATATCGAAGTTGCCCCAAACTATTAATAGTCCACTTTTCTTGGTCCCGTATTCTTTTCAAAAATTCTATTGGACCTTCAAATTGTTCATCACTGGTACAATCAAACAAATTCCTTTCCCATCCAGATTCATTTACATCTTTGATAGATATTCTTACTAAGTCACCCTCATCAGATGTTGTTCCAATACAATATTTAAATTCAAGATTTCTTTTCTTCATATATTTCTATTTAGTTATCTCTAACAATTTAATTTCGTATCCATATTCTCTAAGCTTAAATCCATCACCAAAAACTTCAATATATCTACCATCAACTCTTTTAAAACCTTTTTTCTGATAAAAATTAATTGCTGGTTTATTAATGTCAACAACAAAAAGTCTTAAATATTTTGCTCCTAAATTTGAAGCTACTTGTTTCGCTTTTTCAAGCATCAAACTGGCAATTCCTTTTTTCTGATAATTTTTTTTGACCGCAAATCGATCCAAATATAGTGATTTTGCATTGTTATTTTCCCACTTAACAAATTTTTCTCCACGATTTTCATTACATAAAGCAAAGGCAGATATTATCTTTTGATTTTTAATTAAAATATAAAGTCGTTTGTTTTTTATATCATCTTCAAAATAGTCACAAGGATAGATGTCATCCCATATTTGAATGCCATCATTATCCATAACTTTGATTATTTGTTTATAGACAGATTTTATTTCTGGCAAATCCTGAATTTCTGCTAATCTAAATTCCAATTTATTACCTCTTAGTCAATATTTTGTTAAACTAAAAAAATTTAATTATTTCTCACTGTCATGATAAATTCTAATTATTTCGTTTATTAAATCATAAAATTCTTTTCTAACCTCAGAATACCCCTTTGGAAACGAATTTTCGCCTTTAGCTATTAGCTGACTGCCATTTCCAAAATCAATTCTTAAATCAAAACCCCAACCATCCAATGCTCTTGGATCATGTCCATCAAAACCATCCCAAGAAAGAACATCATTATTATCAAAAACTTCAATAATTCTATCAAAAAACATCTTTATAGTTTGCGCATATTCTTCTGACTCCCATATTAAATCTATAGGCTTATATGAATTTTCTGGATCATCAAATATGGCATTGAGAAAATAATTTGATTCTTCTTTTTTAATCTCAATACTATATGACCAACCTCTAGCTGCATTATACTTATAATAAATACCATTTATCTCAGAAATTTCCATAACTTTCTGCTTTTTTTCTTTAAATAAATCTTTTCTTAAAAATATAAACATGGCAACAATAATAATAAATGCAATGGCAATATATAAATGCTTCATATAAAACCCCCTTAATTTTTTTAATTCTAATCTATTAAGCATCTTTGTCTATTATTTTTTATTCTTTAAAAATTGTAGGTGCTTCTTTTTTAATACTTAACGATACATCGCCAATTCTAAACTGTCCATATATTGGCCAATTGCCAAATTGAATTTCTCATAACTCACTTCATCAAAATCTTTTGTCACACATGGCATTGTTACATTTACAACATTTAATTGATTATAAAACTTTATCATAATCCAAGCATTGATTATCTTACACATCCCACGAATAGTCATATTTCCAGCTTCTTCAAGTTTTAAAATCTCTTCTTTTGAATTTATTTCTATTGTTTTATCATCAATTAAAACTTCTACATTTTCATAACAATCATAGGTAGCATAAATAGCTTTACAAATATTATCCCATCCAACTTTGTATGTTAGATTAAAGGTTGATAAAAGCCAGCCATCTTCTTTTCTAACACTTAATAAAACCATACAATCTCCTTTCAAACATATTATTAATAACCTTTACCGCTCCTGTTTTTTTTGTTTCCTACAAATCCCAAAGAATTCCAAAATCTAATTTAATCATCGCGAGAACTTTTATTTCATAATAAGTTATACCATCTTCTTTAGTATATTTTTCTCCACTTACTTAATTATACAAAAAAATCCCACCAAGTAATTACTTTTCTTTTAATACTTAATAGGATTTTTAATTATTTTAAATGATATTCAATCGAAGCCTTACCTTCTTCAAAAACAAAACTGGCGATAGCTCCAGAGATAATTGGCCAAGATGGTGGAACATGCCCAAAATCACAATCATATATTACTGGACAATTTAAATCAGCTAAGTTTTCTTTTAAAGCATCTTCTAAACTATAGTCCAAAACATCTTCATTCAACACTGGTCTACCATATAATATTCCTTTACAATATTTAAACCAGCCAGCTTGTTTTAATTGCCACAAGCCTCTACTTTGAGCTAAAACATTTAAATCACAAGCTTCTAAAAACCAAATAAAGCCATCTTCTTTATACTTTTCTAAAAAGTTATTTACTTGACCATACTTTGTTCCACATAACATTAATAAAATGTCTAAGCAGCCTCCAATAAGACGGCCCGTCATTTCAACTTTATTTTCACCATTTAAACTTTTATATTCAACTTTTTCAGTTAAATTGTATCCACATAAAGCATTTCCTTCTAATTTTGATAACCCCTCTAATTCATACATTTCATAACTATCAAAATGAAGTCTATTGCCAGTGATTAAATCATAAGCTTGTTGTAAAGATTCATCCCAATTTTTCATGCCAAAACTGCCAAAGTTACTTCCATAGATTGCAGCTGTATCGGTTAAAATTGGTAAAGTAAAAGTTAAATTAGTATTATCAGAGCAACCCATAATATATTTTGGTTTAGCAAAACTCAATGTTTCAAAATCAATATAAGGCAACATGCTCATCATAAGTTCTCCCCCAGCCACGGAAATTATGAAATCAGTTTCAACATCAAGATACATTTCCATAAATTCTTTGGCTCTTTGTTCGTCTGTGGTGCTGCGACATTTTTCTGTTCCAAACAAATGTTCTACTTCTTTAATCTTATATCCAAGATTAGAAAACTTCTTATAGGCATTATTAAACTTGTCTTCATAAGGATAACCAAAAACTCCAAATGATGGAGCAATTAAGCCAATAGTTCCCCCTTTTTTTAAGAAAGCTGGATAGCGCATATTAATTAAACTCCTTAATAGTTTTATTAATTCTATTTACTGATTCCTCTTTCCCTAAAATTTGCATAATTGTCCATAAATCAGGAGAATTTCTATGACCTGTAATCGCAATTCTGATTACTTCGGAAACATCAGCTACCGATCCTTTATAGTTTTCAGGGTTTTCTCTATATTCTTTCATCTCGCTGGCATAACCATTATTGGCTGAAAGTTCTTTAACTTTTTCAAACCAAACTGAATTATCATCGTTATAATCATAGGTTTCAACAAACTGTGTTAAAAGATTTTTGGCAGTCTCATTATCACAACTAAAATCATCAACTCTATTATGATGATAAAATAAATCTATTGATTCTAATATCTGTGAACCATAAATATAGTCTTTTCTTCTTTTTCTTAGATCTAATCCCATTCCTAAAGTTAAAATTCTATCTAAATAATCTTCATTGTCAAAGTACAAATCATATTTATCTTTTTTTTGAGAAGAAACATACATTTTTAGGAAGTCTTTCATTTCTTCTAATGAAAATTTAGCTAAATATGTCTTAGAAATATTATGAAGTTTATCTAAATCAAATAATGCACCTGATTGTCCCATTTTGTCTAACGAGAACTTAAATTCTTCTAAATGAGTATCAGGATTTTTCAAATGCCATTGCTCAAAGTTCCAGTTTAGTAAAGTCATTAAATACAGTTTAACCGCATAAGGGTGATAGCCTAACTGACGATAATAATCTAAAGATAGTTCTGGATCTTTTCTTTTTGAAAGTTTACGTTTAGTTCCTTTTTCATCAATCTTCATCAAAACGGTTGTATGAGCATATTTTGGCAATTTAAACCCCAACATTTTAAATAGTTCTAAGTGTACTGGTAAAGTTCCTAACCATTCTTCTCCTCTTAAAACAATGGTCGTTTGCATTAGTGTATCATCAACAGCATGAGCAAAATGGTACGTTGGAATACCATCAGTTTTGATGATTACCACATCTTGATTATTTTCTCGAACCGTAATATCTCCCTTAATTTCATCATGAAATATGCTTTGGTTTTCAATGTTTCCTGTACTTCTCATTCTAATAACAAATTTTTCTTTATTTTCTAAACGAACTTGAACTTCTTCCAATGATAAATTACGACAAGTTGCCCATTTACCATAGTATCCAGTTGCTTCATTTAAACTTTTTTGTTGTTTTCTTTTTTCAGTCAATTGTTTTCCTGAGCAAAAACAAGGATAAGCTTTTCCTTCAGAAACAAGTCTTTTAGCAAAAGTCTGATAGATTTCTTCTCTTTGTCTTTGGTAGTATGGCCCATAATTCCCTTCATGAGGCTGATGATGAGCCCCTTCATCAAAATATATTTGGAAATAATCAAAACTAGAGATAATTGCATCAACAGCTCCAGGCACTTTTCTTTTTAAATCTGTATCTTCAATTCTTAAAAAGAACACCCCTCCACTTTGATGAGCTATTCTTTCATCAGCTAGGGCACTATAAAGATTTCCTAAATGGATAAACCCTGTAGGAGAAGGTGCGATTCTAAGCACTTCAGCATTTTCTGGCAAATCTCTTTTTGGATATTTATCGAAATAATATTGGCAGTCATGTTTCAATTTTGGAAACAGAATATCCGCAAGTTTTTGATAGTCCATATTTTTCTTCCTTTCTTATTTAAATTGACTTGGATGTTTTGCATAAAAGTCTTCTCTTTCTTTTAGTTCAGTGATTTTATGATTCTCTTTATCTTCCATAAAGAAGTAGTTATCTTCAAATATATTATCCCAACTAAAGAACTTTTCTTTATCAAAACCCAAATATTCAACGGTCTTTTCAGTTCCTTCTGGACATACTGGATGAGACAACACTGTCGCAACTCTTACCATATGGAATCCATCAATTAATGTTTGTCTTTTTAACTGAGCATCTTCATTTTGGTTAGCTAGGTTATTATTTCTTGACCAGTATTTATTAGCTTGTCTAATGTAAGTGTCTAAAACATTATGAACTTGATGTAATTCAAAACGATACATTACTTTTTCGTATTCTAGAATTGTCTTTTTAGATATTTTTAGTATTTCTTCCGATATCTTTCCATATGGCAATATTCCATCGAAGAACTTTTGACTTGCATAGAAGCAACTTCTAACTAATCTATTTAAGACATTAGTAAATAGGTTTCCTTGTGCAAGCACTGGATCTTGTTCATTTTCATTGGCGGCTGGATTTAAAGGCTTTGGCATAAAACTAACTGATTTATTAGCTAGCGCTAAACCTAAGAAATGAGCTCTCAACTGCTCAGGAGTATAATAATTCAATAATTCTTGAGCCATCGGAGGTTTAATTTCTCCTGAAGAAGATGCTTTTTTGTCTAAAAATAAGACATGATGATTTGCGACTAAAGTCGTTAATTGTAATTGACCTTTATCTGGATTAATTCTTAATTTTTTTCCTTCCTGAGCCATAAACATCGGCATTTGAGCTATCCCATAAAAATAGATATTATCTTGACCAATAAATTGATAAACTTGAGCTTCAGGATTACACCAGTAATCTTTCCACTTTTCCATATCTTTACCCATTATCTTTAGATAAGTCTTAGTAAATGAGATAGGTGCCCATAAACTTTCTGGCCAAACCCAAACAGTTAAACCTTCTTCTCCTTCTAATGATGGAGCTTTTACTCCCCACTCAATATTTCCTGTTAAACGAAGTGGAACTAAAGTTTTGCCTGTTCTATAGCGTATAGAGTTTTTTGTTAGAATTTCACAAGCTGTTTCTCTTTCAGTTAATGTTTTAAATTCAATGGTAAAACTATCTTTTACATTTTCTAAATCTGAACATAAATGTTTAGGTAATTGATTTTTAATGTTTTTATATGTTTCAACGCCTTCTTTTCTAACATAAATTATTGGTCTTTCTAAAAATTCCCTCATTGTCTCCCAAACTATTTTTCTGACATTTGGTTTTAATGCAATATCATTTACATATTCCTCTAAAATATCGTAGCAGTCAGTTAATTTGAAATACCAATTGACTACATCTCTCATTTCAGGAACCTCGCCTGTAATGGTGCTTCTAGGATTAATTAAGTCTTCTGGCATATATTGATGTCCTAAATCACATTCATCAGCATAGCCTTTTTCAGATTGACAATTTCTAATTGGACATTTGCCAATCACTTGTCTTCCATTTAAAAAGCAGTCTGCTTTTGCATCATAGAATTGCTTTGTTACCATCTTTTTTAACCATCCATGATTATATAAATTTTGGATAAATTCATAAGTTTCCTGTTGATGAATATCTTTTGCCTCTAAAAGACCACTAGCTCCATAGAAGTTTAAACTGATTCCGTATGCCTCTAGTGTTGCTTTTTGGTCTAAATGATTTTCCATAACATAATCTTCAATTGTACCTGAAAAACCTTCTTCTTCAACTTTTTTACGATAGCCTTCAACAATTGGTGAACCATAGCAGTCTGTCCCACTTAAAAAAATAACATTATCCTTGCCTATTCTATCTCTTAGGAATCTAGCAAAAACATCTGCATGAATAAACATTCCGCCAACATGACCAAAATGTAGCGACTTATTACCATAAGGCATTCCGCCAGTAATTACTGCTTTTTTGGGAAAATTAGGACGCGACATACAAAATACCTCCATTAAATCACAAAGATTATACCACACTATTACATCAATTATACATCAATGTCATATAATTATCCTGAGGATTACTAATATGAATGAAAGAATTACTAAATTAAAAAAAATTATGGGACAGGAAAAGATTGATCATGTTCTTATTACAGACTATTACAATCTGAAGTACTTTATTAATCTAGAGTTAGATCCGGGTGAAAGAATGGTTGTTCTTCTAGTTAGTAAAAATAAAGAAAACATTTTATTTATTAATGAATTGTTTTCTATTCCTTCTTCAAAAAACTACAAAAACATTTACTACAACGATACTGATGATTGTATTAGTCTACTTTCAAGTCATTTGTCTGGTAAATCAATTTATATTGATGGTAAATGGACAGCTTCCTTTTTATTGAAATTAATGAATCGCTTTTCCGCAAATTATAAAGATGCTAGCCATTTAATAACCAAACTAAGGGCAATCAAAGACAGTAAAGAGATAGAGTTAATGCTTAAGGCTTCTTTAAATAATGATGAAGTAATGAAAAAGATTTTTCCTTACATAAAATTAGGTATTAGCGAAAAAGAAATTCACGATCATTTATTACTTGAATTTAAAAAACTAACTCCCGAACCAGTTCCCTTTGATCCAATTGTAGCTTTTGGTAAAAACGCTAGTAATCCTCATCATATATCTGATAACACCATCCTACAAAAAGGTGATGTTTGTCTTATTGATATGGGCTGTCGTCATCAAGGATATTGCTCTGATATGACTAGAACTTTTTTACAAAAAAATGAAAAAATGGAAGAGATTTATGAAATTGTTAAAAACGCTAATAGGTTAGCTATTGAAGCCATAAAACCTGGTAAGAGATTTTCAGAAATCGATAAAGTAGCCAGAGATTATATCAGTTCATTTGGTTATGGACAATATTTTACTCATCGTTTAGGGCATGGAATTGGGCTGGAAATTCATGAAGGATATGATGTTTCTTCCACCAGCGAAATTCTTATTGAAGAAGGCATGTGCTTTTCTATTGAACCCGGAATATATTTACCAGATGTTGGAGGGGTTCGCATTGAAGATTTAGTTGTAGTCTCAAAAAAAGGAGTTATTATTTTAAATAGTTTTCCAAAAGAAAAACAATTTATATTCAAAGGTCTATCTTATAGATAAACCTAAGTTTAATCAATTAATGAACTAAATTATAAATTTATAGGAGGTAGTTTAAATGGCTAAGAAAAAAAGATTTAAAAAAATATATTCGCAAGGCGGATTAAAAACTAAAGAAATATGGATAGATACAGAAACTGGAGTTAATTATTTTTATTATGAAGCAGGTTATTTTGGCGGTTTCACTCCATTACTAGATAAAGATGGTAAACCATTAATTACTTCAGTTAATGAAAAAGAAGAAGTTTAATACTCATTTTAATTAAAATATTTTCTAAATAACTGCTCCACCCCTAATTTTTAGGTGCGTCGTGTAATATTCAGTAAAGTTGATTTATTTTCCTTGACAATTGTGTAATAAGCTATGATCAAAGAATTTTCGAGACACTCTCAAACTATCTGTTAAGAAATTTCTTACATTTACTCGCAAATCATCTTTCTGAATATTACACATTTTTTATTGTTTTATCACATAAATGGAATAACAATTTAAATTACTATTAATAAGGTGGTAGATTGAATTTTTTATCGCTTATAATTGTCTCAAAAAGGCTTGTTTGTGACATCGCGTCATGAAATATAATACGTATTAGGGAAAATATTCATGGGAAAATACCGAGCAATACCAGAAGGTTTTATGACAATAGGCAAAGTAGCCAAAAAAATTGGTGTTACTGTTCGCACTCTACAATACTACGATAAAGAGAGATTGTTTACTCCTTTTGCTAAAAGTGAAGGCGGACGAAGACTTTATACAGATAGAGATTTAGTTATGCTTTCCCAGCTTCATAGGGATATCAGTTAATGTTAGATGGTGGTTTCTGCCTTGAAAATTTGTGGTATCCATCTTGTGTTTTTGTTACAGCAATAATAGCGATATCAATTCTTCTAAGAAAACAAAACTTTGAGTAAGCTGATTGTTTATTTTATATATCGTTATCTTTTGGGCATCAGTTATTTAAATGCTTTATACGCATTGATATTCCTTTTGTTTTGGTGGCAGTAATTCTAGCATAAATTTATTTTTGCTAATATACGCTTAATTAAAAAGTAATTTAGTCCAAAAACAGCAGAGTTAATTTTATTATCTGCTGTTTTTAGATTGTTTATTTAACAAATCTTTCAAGAAATTTGTTGCTTCATTTCGATTTTTAAAAATGATGATTTTTTTATCTGAATATTTCTTTAGTAAGCTTATAGTTTTTGGCCTGCTTTCAACATCATATTTTTTTATATAATTGATAAACTTTTCATCTTCTTTTTCTGTTGCTTCAATATAAGGTAAATCGCTTCTTTGTTTTCCCTTGCGTAAATTTATTCCTTCAAGACAAATATCCAAAGGATAATCCAAAAAGAAGATTGTATCACAATATTTCATTCTAAATTCCATTGTTGAACTATAGTTTCCATCTATTATCCACTGCGCTTTTTTAATTTCTTTCTTTAATTTTTCCATAAAAACTCTTTGATCAACAGTTGTGCCATCATCATTCCAATAAAGCCTATCTAAATGAACGAGATGAATTTTTGTTATATCATGTAATATTTTAGAAAAAGTGCTTTTTCCACTTCCTGGACAACCAATTACAATAATTCTTTGCATTAACTCACCTCCATTAACTTCTATTTAACTATAGGTTTCTTTTAACAACTCTTCAAGAGCGACACCATACAATTTAGCAAGAGCAATTAGATTAGTAGTATTTGGATCAGAATTGCTACTTTCCCACTTTTATACTGCTTGTCTACTAATTCCTAAATATTTAGCAACAAACTCTTGTGTCATATTGCACCTAATGCGATATTCCTTTAATACTTGACCTAAAGATTTTGCCAATTCTTGCTTTTCTTGACTAATTTCTTTTGAATTTATATATTTTCTTAATGCTCTAACAATTAAAAAAACAAATAACCCTTTAGCAAAAAATTTGTAATTATCATAATTACACCTATAACACCATTCATGCTTTGGGATTTTCCTTTACGACTAAATTCTAGATGTTTTTCTTTAGTTGCTATATGTTTTTTTATCTAATTTCTTTAATCATTGAATATTCATCTAATAGTGTTCCATCCTTTAAGCGAATAGCATTTGGTTTTATTCCAACGATTTTAAATCCCATCTTTTCATACAAAGCTTTTGCACGCTTATTTCCTTCAACAAAATCCAATTCAATTTGAATTATATCTTTGTTTTTTTCTGCTATTTTAATAGCCTCTTTCATTAAAGTTGTTCCTATGCCTTGGTTCCAAAATTCTTTTAATATTGCAATTCCAATTCTGGCACGATGTTTTATTTTTAAATTGTTGCTCCATAAAATACCGCAAGTTCCAACTACTTTCTCTTCAACTAAACACACTACCATAGCCTCATTATCTGAATTATTCACTCTATTAATAAATTCTATTTCTTTTTCTAAAGTATACTTACTACATTCCTCAGGATATCTTATAATAAATTCTGTTTCTTCTGCTGATTTATATAGATAATCTATCATGCTTTGGGCATATTTTTCTTTGGGACTGCATACTGTAGCAATTCTTCCATCTTTTAATCTAAAATCAAATTTATCTACTATCATAACTTTCTTCCACCTTTAACATTAATTATATATCCCAATTCAAAATTATTGGCGCTATCTCAATAACAAAATGTTTTTCATTAATATCTGTATATGGATGAGATTTAGCTATTTGTATTGAAACATTAGAAATTATTGTTTCTTTAAAATTTTTAAAGTCTCCAAAAACAACGTATTGGACTGCTATATATTCAATTCTATTATTATCTGGTTCCAATGGCATCGTTTCAAATGGCTTTTCAATGTTTATTCCAATTGCTTCCAAATAATTAGCTAATAAAGGGTAAGCTTTTCTAATTTCTTTTATATAATTCTGGCAATAATCACAATGACAAAAATCTTTTAATGGCATATTTTCATAGTATGTTTTAGTAGCTTCAATATTCATTTTTTACCTCACAATTTAATTCTCTAATATTTTAACTAACCAAAGTGAAACGGCAAAATTTGATTAAGGATAACTGCCACTATAATTCCCAATACAATGACATATATCATTTCCTTTTTTTCTCTTTTTAAAAATAACACTGTTATTATAAATAATATTAATTCTAGTATATTGTTAATGTCAAAATAAAATATTCCATAACTGAAAGTTAAGTTAAACATAGCACTAAATATTAAGGCGCTAATGATAATTGCTATCTTTCCTTGTCCCTTGGCAAGCCAAACAATAAAAGCTAAAAACGGAGAGATTAATGTTAATATAATCCATATCATAGCATAATGATAAGGGAAAAATCCGGCTACATAATGTGAGTATAAATAGTAACTCGTCACCATTGCACTAAAGAATAGTAGCACATATAATCCTGCTCTATATGGAGACTTAGTAAACAATGCTATTGATTGGCCAATAAATATCCAGATTGCCATTCTGCTTAAAAAATTACCTATATCTAAAATTTCAAAAAGATATGGTAATTCATTGATCGGTGTTGTGTCAAGAAATTTTGATATTACTCCCATTACTGTTCCAAAAAAAACAAATAATAAAGAAAACTTTAATATCTCTATTTTCTTTATTTTAGTGTTTTTTCTTATTTTTTCCATTTATAATTTTCTCCATAATTTTCTAATTTTTAACACAATTAACCTTTATTTTCTTAACAGCTATTTTAATATATTCTATCCTAATTTTCATATTTCTTATTATATTAAAGTCCAGCTTATAGCATTTAATACAAGCTGGACTTTTACTTTTATTTTTATACTAGTTCTAAATCTCCAGGAGTATAACCTGCATCCTCAATGATTTGATATATTTCTTCTACCGAGAAATCTGAATCAATAAGCACTTCTTTTTTTGCGAGTTTATATGTTACAACTGCCGTTTCTGATTCTGCTTCAAAAGCTTCTCTAATAATTTCTGCATCATGTTTACTTTTCATATCTTCTACATTAACTTTATATGTGTACATATTTAACATTACCTCTTTCTTTTAATAAGACAATAGCTAGTGCTACTACACCTTTTTCCTTTCCAACAAATCCTAATTTTTCTCCACGAGTTGCCTTAACATTAACCTTTGATACATCACATTTTAAAATCTCAGCAATATTTTTCTCCATTTGTTGTTTATAGGGCGCTATTTTTGGTTTTTCAATAAGAATTGTCGAGTCAATATTTCCAATTTCATAATTATGACTTGTCATTAATTTTTCAACTTCAGCTAATAGTAACATTGAAGAAATACCTTTATACTTCTCATCAGTATCTGGAAAATGAGTTCCCAAATCACCTAATCCTAAAGCGCCAATAATTGCCTCAGCAATCGCATGTAACAAAACATCGGCATCAGAATGACCTAAAAGTCCTTTTTCGTGCTTTATTTTAACACCGCCAAGGACTAATTCTCTATTTTCTACTAGTTGATGAATATCTATTGCTTGTCCAATTCTCATAATTTTACCTTTTTATAATTTTAACATATTTTGTTGTTTATTGTTTTAATATGTTAAAATATAACCATGAACAAAGTGCTTGTGATTGGATTAACACATAAAAGTGAAGTCATCTCTATTAATGAATCTCTGATTAGCGGAGAAGATTTTTTATGTAAGCATAATACTTACTTAACTGGAGGTCAATATACTATAGCCAATAATTTAGCTTTTTTGGGCGTTGACACTTTTTTCATTACTAGGTTTGGTTATGATATTGATGCCAATTCAATGATGCAAAAATTAGACAACTTAAATGTGATAATTCATTCAAAACACTTTGAATTTAAACAAACACCTATTAAAACCCATCTTTTTGACAAAGAAAATGAAACAAATCTAAATTATGTACCATATAATAGTTACCCTGACTTTAATGATGGGCTTCCACAAGAATTCTTTATTGGAACAGATATAGTAATTGTAAATGTCTTAAATTATCATTATTTAAAGGCGATTACTAGTTTATATCCTGATCCTTTATATATTTGTGACAACTATATTCCTAGCGAATTACTACTTAATAAAATTGAAGGACTAATATTAGAGGCAGATTATTTAAGAAAAACAATTAAAGAAAAAGATTTTGAAGATTTTGCCAAAAATCTTATTGATAAAGGACTTAATTGGATCTTAATAACTGATAAAGGTAAAAAGGTTAGTATTTTTACAAAAGATGGCTTTGACTACATTGAAAAGGAACAATGTGGGGTAAAATATTTGGGCACACACGAGGTTTTTGTTAGTATGTTTGTTGCTTGCTTAGTTAACGGAAAAACGTTTTCTGAAGCCGTCAGCAGTGCTTTAAACATTTCTAATGACTTATCTTTCGTTGATGACCTACAACTGAGTGAAAAATTATATTAAAGAGAGGTAGACAAATGAGTTCATTTAAAGATTTAAGAATTGTTGATAATTTTTATCAAACTTCTTCATTTTTCCCAATGCCAACAGTATGTATTTCAACTATCAATGATGATGGTAGTTTAAATATCGGATCATATTCTTTATGTTTTCCATACTATGTTGCTGGAAAAAAGCAGTATGCGATGTTGTTGTCTTGTCGTAATACATCAAATACTTGTCACAATTTATTAAAGAGAAAAAAATGTGCAATAAATTTTATTGATGATAGCAGAAAAACATTTAGAGAGGTCGTTAGATTAGGTTATCCAGGACCATCAGAAGAAAAAATGAAAGATTTAAAATTTGAAATGGAGCCTGGTCAAGCTGATCCAACTGATAAAAATCGTCCGCCAGTAATCAAAAGTGCTTTCCAAGTATTTGAATGTACTTGGGCAGATTATTTGGAAGGAGCAGATAAATTTAATGCTGATGATATTGATGATGGTCATCCTGGTCCATATAATGATTTTAATGGAATCACAAGCAAATATGGTGCGTTATTCATTCTTTACATTGATAAGATTTTGATGAAGGAAAAATATTATAATGCCATTGTAGATGGTGTTAATAAGCATAATTTCCCTCCTATACCAGTAGATTACGGTTATAGAGATTCTACTAATTTCTGGTACACACAATTTCCTAAAATCACAAAACCTATTTCTGAACCTATTCCTGCCCCAAAAGAAGTAGATTTAATGTCAATTAAATATGCAGCAGAAAGAGCGCATCCTGAAATTAAGTTTACCGATGCAGCATTAATGAACTTTATTAAGGTTCCTCGTCCTTTCTTAAAAACTGTCTTGAATGGATGTATTGCTTGGGCTAAAGAAAACAACGTTACTTTAATCGATGATGAACATGTTAAGATTATCAACGATAAACGTAATGCTGAAAAACAAGCCAGAAAATAACAAATTAAAATGAACTCTCAAAATGAGTTCATTTTTTTCTTCAATAGCAAATGCAGACTTACCAATTCTTTTTTAATTTTTCTCCTAAACTGCTATAAATACCAAACAACTGAGGATTATCATCTTTTAATCCCTTTACTACTGCAATTTGACTTCTAGTAGTAAATGCCTGTGTTCTATAACATATAATCACTCCATCTCCAATCTGATGTTTTCCTTGAAGTTTAAAGTGATAATCAATATTGTTATCTTCTGCACTACATTTTACTTTTTTGCAGTTTTTTAAACTAGTTCCTACTAAAGCACTTTGTAAACCTCCTCTTCGATAAAAACCACCACCATAACAATGACTATCTTCTTTAAAGGTGTGTGAGACTTCACTTACATATACATAACCAATCTTTTCAGGTTGATCTGTATCTTTATGAAGAGGGGTTGTTGCAGTTAAACCGTGCCCTGGTTCTCCACAATTTCCTCCATATTTATGAATTATTTCAATTCCTCTACAACAAGTAACTGATGGAAGGTTGATTAATAAATCCTTATATCCTTTTTCTTTAGCGATTTTAACAGCTTTTTCCATTGCCTTCATATTAACTGTAGCAACAATATCTTGTTTTTCTTTGTCGTATAAAAAAGCTGGAAAAACTGTTAAACCAGCAAGTTTAACATTTTTCAACTTTGAAATGCTATCAATTAAACACCCTAAATCTTGAACATCAAAACCACCCTGCTGGCTGCCATATAAAAATGAATCTTCATCTACTACTCTTGGCATAATATCTTGAATGTGATTTTGTTTTTTAGCGACTTCATTAATCTTTTTGACCATTTCAAAATTATAAACAGTCATAATCTCTGGTTTATGCTTAATGACCGTTTCTAAAGCAGCAGTGGGAATTTGCACTAAATGTCCCACATTTCCAAGCTTTATGTTATTTTCTATCATCGTTAATGTTTCTTTAAAATCAACTGCTACAACTCCATCAAAACCAATTTCCATAAGACCTTTAGCAATCTCAGGATTTCTGCCTAGCTGTTTTGTCATAAAAAATAGTTTTATATTAAGTTTGTCAGCAATTTTTTTCATCTTCTTCCCATTCTCTATTATTGTGTCATAGTCTAAAACATATGTATCAGGTAATATTTGCCCCTTTTGTTGCAATTTAAAAGCAAACTCAATTAATTTTGGGTTATTTTCCATTACTTTCTCTAAAAACATTGTTTTCTCTCCTTAATTTAATATATTGAAGAAAAAACTCCTCACTTAAAAGCAAGGAGTCTAATTCTTCTCAAATTGATATACAAGTCTTACATTGCCATTAATTTTAGCGCCTTGATCAACAACAAGATTTTTACATATAATATCGCCGACAACATTAGCGCTACTTCTAAGAATTACAGAATCTTCTGCTTTTATATTGCCGTATATTTTGCCATATACCTCAATATTTTTGCAATTTATATTTCCTTCAATATCTGAACTTTTATCAATAAAACCATCATAAATAATGTTTACATCACCATTAATAATGCTGTTAGTTCTAGCAATCAAATCTCTGGTTTCCAAATTGCCATTGATACAGCCATAAATACTACTTAATCCATCAGTTTCTACATAACCATTAATTTTTCCATAAACCTCAATTGCTCCTACTGTTTTCACATTTCCTTCAACTGTAGTGTTTAACAAAATCAGCGTTGTATTTGGATCAGTATAGTCAATAAAATCAATCATCTTTAAGCCTTAATAAATTGGTCTACATCTAAGACAAAAATTGTTGCTCCACCGACATTAACTTCTACTGGATAAGCAGCATATTGTCCAATGTCAAATGATGTGGTCGCTGGAATAATTTCTGTTCTTTTTTTACTTTCTTCTTTAATTAATTCAATGGCTTGTTCAACTTTTTCATCCTCAGTTCCTATTAGTAGTGTTGTATTTCCAGCTCTTAAAAATCCACCTGTTGTAGATAATCTAGTTACCATAAAGCCATGTTCAGTTAAATTTGCACTTACCGCTGAACTATCATCGTTTGAAACAATTGCAATAATCAACTTCATGTATTTTCCTCCTTAAACATTAAATCTTACAAACATTACATCGCCATCCTGGCAAATGTATTCTTTTCCTTCAACTCTTATTTTACCTGCTTCTTTTAAGGCTAATTCACTTCCATAAATCATTAAATCATCAAATTTATAGACTTCTGCTCTTATAAAGCCTTTTTTAAAATCTGTATGAATTTTCCCTGCACATTCAGGAGCTTTTGTTCCTTTAGTAAATGTCCAAGCTCTTACTTCATCATCACCCACCGTAAAGAAGGTGCATAAATTTAATAGCGAATAAGTTTTTAAAATTATCTCATCTAAACCACTTCTTTTTAAACCTAAATCATTTAAAAATAATTCCCTTGATTCTTCATCTAAGGTCGATATTTCCTCTTCCATTTGAGCAGTTATTCCTACTACTTGGTTATTTTCGCTTTCCGCAAATTCTTTAACTGTTTGATAATAGTGACAATTCTCTAAGTCAACTATATCTTTTTCTGAAACATTGGCAACATAAATGACAGGTTTAGCTGTTAATAATTGATAATTTTTGAAAATCTCTTTTTCCTCTTCTAAAAAGTTGATACTTCTAGCCATTTTCCCTTCTTCAAGAGCTAATTTCAGTTTCTTTAACATTTCAAATTCTCTAACAGCATCTTTTTCTTTAGTTGTTAAAGCCCTTCTCTCAACTTTAGAAATACGATTGTTAACTGTTTCCAAATCAGCTAAAGCTAACTCTAAATTAACTATTTCAATGTCTCTAATTGGATCAATAGTATTTTCAACATGAACAATACTGTTATTTTCAAAACACCTTACCACATGAACAAGAGCATCTACTTCTCTTATATTTCCTAAAAACTGATTTCCCAGTCCTTCGCCTTTTGAAGCCCCTTTTACTAGGCCAGCAATATCAGTAAACTCAAAGGTAGTTTTTATGGCTTTTTTTGGCTTAAAAACTGCTGCTAGTTTATCAACTCTTTCATCAGGGACTTCAACCGTCTTAATATTTGGTTTTATTGTCGCAAATGGGTAATTTGCTGCTTCTACTTGAGATTTTGTTATCGCATTAAATAACGTTGATTTTCCAACATTTGGTAATCCTACAATACCAGCTGTTAATGACATGTTTTTAGTCCTCTATTTCTAACTCGCCTGGAATAATTTTTTTAACCTTTTTTTCAAATTCGCTTCTAGAAAATAAAACTGATGCTCCACATCCCAAGCATTTAATTCTTATATCAGCACCCATTCTAATAATTCTCCACTGTTTAGATTTTTTACAAGGATGCATTTTCTTCATTTCTACGATATCATTTAACTTATATTCCATAGCTTACCTCTTTAATATTATATCACTATCTAAGATTACAGTCACAGGTCCATCGTTAATTAATTCAACTTCCATAAAAGCTTGAAACAGTCCTGTTTCAACTTTAAGACCACTTTCTTTTAAAATGTCATTAAACTTATCATATAATTGACTGGCCTTATCTGCTGGGCAAGCATTGGTAAAAGAAGGCCTTCTTCCCTTTTTACAATCTGCATATAAAGTAAATTGCGAAACTGAGAGTATTTCTCCACCAATATCAATAATTGATAAATTCATTTTTCCTTGACTATCTTCATTGATTCTCAACTCTAACAATTTCTTAGCCATTGGCAATAAAATATCTTCATCATCAGAATATGAAAAACCTATAAGTAATAAATAACCTACATTAATTGAACTATACTGTTTTCCTCCTATTTTTACAGCAGCACTTTTTACTCTTTGAATCACAATTTTCATATTTCTATTCTATACTATTTTGATTAATGTTAAAATATCTATAAGGAGAAAATTATGCAACAACCTTTAGCTCTCAAATTAAGGCCAACAAAATTGGATGAAGTATTTGGCCAACAACATTTAATTGGCGAAAATATGCTGTTAAGACGTTGTGTTAATCAGCAACACCTTTTTTCTATGATCTTTTTTGGTCCTCCTGGTTGTGGAAAAACTACTTTAGCATTAGCAATTGCTAATGAACTTAATCTTCCTTATCATTCGTTTAGTGCTGTTACTGGAAATAAAAAAGACCTGGTCGAAATATTTGAACACGCTAAACTTTCCAATGGACTAATAGTAATTATTGATGAAATTCACAGATTAAATAAAGATAAACAAGATTTACTTTTGCCACATATTGAAACTGGATTAATTACAGTAATTGGAGCAACTACTTCTAATCCTTATTTTGCTATTAATCCAGCTGTTAGAAGTCGTTGTCATTTACTAGAAGTAAAATCATTATCTTTAGAAGATGTTGAAAAAGCCATTGATTTTGCTTTAAAAAGTGAAAAGGGGTATAAGGGAACTATAACTATTGATGATGATGCTAAAAAACTAATCGCTTATCACAGCAATGGTGATTTGAGATACGCTTACAATTTAATTGAAATTTGTGCCATGGGTTGTTTTAACAGCCATATTGATATTGAATTAGTCAAAAAATACTCTTCAATGGCTAATATGCATTACGACCATGATGAAGATGGTCATTATGATGCTGTCAGTGCCTTTCAGAAATCAATTAGAGGCAGTGATGTTAATGCTGCTTTATTCTATTTATCTAGGTTGGCAATGGCTAATGATTTAGATTCTATTGAAAGAAGACTTTTAGTCATTGCTTATGAAGATATTGGTTTAGCTAATCCAGCAGCTTGTGCAAGAACTGTAAGCGCCCTTGATGCTGCTAGACGTATTGGTTTTCCTGAAGCCTTGATACCATTAGGAGTTGCTGTAATAGATTTGGCTTTATCGCCAAAAAGTAGAAGTGCAACAGATAGTGTTCATAATGCTTATGCAGTTGCAGAAAAATCGCCTTATGCTGTGCCAGTTTATCTTCGTTTAAATCCTGTTGGTTTAGCTCAAGAAGATAAATATGATTATGATGCTTACCATAATTTCCACAAAATACAATATCTGCCAGATGAAATCAAAGATATGGAGTTCTATATTCCAAATGCTGCTAGCAGTTATGAAAAAAACTTAGCTGATAACTATCAAGAACTAAAAAAATATTATCGCACTAATAAACTAAACACCTTAAAATAATCGTGATTTAACGATTATTTTTGTATTAACAAGTTTCTTTTATAACTATCCGATCCTTTTATTATTGTTGCTATAATCGCTATAACAACTAACATTAGTGCCAATATTGATTCAAATGTACTAATAGTGGAACTTATTATTTTTTGAGGAATAAGTATCATTGAAAACAATGGTAGATAACACAAATAGCTAATTAGCTTACTTTTTATTAATTGTTCACTGAAAATCATTACCAAATAATATATTATCAATAAACCAACATACAATAGTCCTTGAAATGAAGCCATTTGCTGTCCGTTAGTATATTTGCTGGTTATTAATAAAATAATTAATTGAATTAATAATAAGTTAAAAATCATTAATAAAACTATTAACATTAATTTTTCTACTGTTAAATCCATACTAACATCCGTGGCAGATACTATTAAAAATCTGCTTATGAAAGTTTGTAAACCTAGACATCTATCTTGAACAAATCTAATTAGATAACTTGCAAACAATTGACAAATTAATATCATCATTTGAATTATAAAGATAATATAAGAAACTATTATTTTTTCTAATAGATGTCTTTCAGCATTCATATTAGTCAAAATAATATTTAATACTCCACTAGTCTTTTCAATTATTATTTCATTGCTAGAGGTGCATCCATAATTAATAATCAAGAAAAAAGAGATTGCCAGCATTATCACCATGCTCCCATCAATTATTTCCTCACTTTTTACAACTATTTCAGGATTTATATTTACATATTCATCAATAAAAGAACTTAGAAATTGATGTGATAACTTATACTTTTCAGTAATTACTTTTTTAATATCATTAGTAATTCTTTCTTTGACTGATTCATTTAACTCATATTTAGTTATTATTTGCCATTCTTCATCTAAATGCAAGATAACTTCACTTTTTTTGTTTTCTTTATCTGAAATTTTATATCTAAGATGTTCATCGCTCAATTCAGTAAATAATTCACTATATTCAATTAAACTTGTATCAACTAATACCGTATTGATGATTGTTTCTTCTTTTAAAATATAATCAATATGAAAACCACATAATATCATGACAAAAAGTAAAATATTAACTATTGTCGTTGTCTTGTTAATAAACCTTCTTCTTAAATCAAATTTTATTAATTCTTTCATAATTGTTTTATTTTATCCTCAATTGTTAACGGTCCATAATAAGTTATTGTCCTATTTTCTTGTGCTAGCTTTTCGACTATTTCTTGAGCTGCTCTTACATTTTTAACGATATACCTTACTGATTCATCATTAATTAATTTTGAAATTATCTTTTCGTTATGTAATAACTCTTTATCTCTTACTTCTATTACTTTTTTTTCTTCTTTAATTAAATCCTCTTTTGTAACATCAATTTTTATCCTAGCTTTATCTAAATAAATATATCTATCACATATCTGATTAATGGGTTGATATATATGGGAAGAAATCAGTACTATTTTCTTTTTGTTTTTTAACTTTTTTATTTCTCTTAAAAAGATCTCAATATTTTCATAATCTAATCCTGTAAAAGGTTCGTCCATAATAACGATTTTAGGGTTTTTTATCAAGCAAACTATTAATGTCAGTTTTTGTTGATTTCCTTTTGATAATGTATGAATCTTTTTGTCTTTATATTCATATAATCCCATTTTATGTAACCATTTATCAATTTCCTCCTTCTCATTTTCTTTTTTATTTATTCCAGTTATCAATTTTAAATGTTGATAGACTGTACAGTCTTGATACAAGCTTCTCTGTTCTGGTAAATAACCAATTATCTTATGTTCAATTTTTCTGTTTTCAAACATTATCATTCCATTATCTTTTTCTAACAGATTAAGAATCATTTTGAAAAGCGTGGTTTTCCCACTTCCGTTATTACCCAATACTGATACTATCTTTCCTTCTTCTATGGTAAAACTAATATTTCTCAAAACTTCTTTTTCTTCATATTTCTTTGACAAGTTTGTTATTTTAAGCATAAAAAAACACCTCTACTTATTTATTGTAAGCAAAGGTGTAATTTCCTAATTTACTTTTTTAGAATCGTAGATAATTTTAAGTCTGCGATTGTTTCCTTCTCCTTCTGATTCTGTTTTAATATTTGAGAAGGTTGATAAGTGTTGATGAATTATTTTTCTTTCATCATTGCTCATTTGACCAAGTCTGGCAGCTACTTTTGTTTTTTGAACTGTTTTAGCAATTCTTCCAACCATTGCTTTTAACTTCTCATAACGCTCTTCTTTATAGTTATTTACATCAATCAATAAGTTAATATGTTTTTTAAAATTAGAGCTTGCAGCCCCTTTTACAACGTTGGTAATAGCTTGTAATGTTTGACCTGCTTTTCCAATGATTACAGCATTATTATCAGCATTCAGTTTTACATCAAATCCATCCTCGTTTGATTCAACTATTATTTCGCATCCCATATTAATATTATCGAAATATTCTTTGATATAATTGAAAATAAAGTCTTCAATGTCTTTAGTGCAATAAGCTTCAATTATTGCCTTAGCTCCCAATCCAAATAAGCCTCCTGGTTTTTCCTCAACAACAAAATAATTTAGTTCTTCTTTTGTTACTTGTTTATCCTCACAAGCTAATTCCATGGCTTCTTCGACAGTTTTTGCTTCATATCTATTCATTGTTAATGTACCTCATTTGAATGTATAAAGTCTTGACAATGTTAGCTAATGAGCTAACTAACCAATATACTGTCATGGCTGCTGGCCAATTTAAACCTAATAAAACTACCATAGCAACCATACTATATACCATCATATTGTTATTTGGTGCTTGTTGTCCTTCATCTTTATAAGCACGATAATTTTTAGCTTCTTTCTTTTTCTTTTCAGCTAACAGTTGTGGGATTTTAGTTGATAACAATTGGCTTACTGCCATTAATACAAATAATACAGCAATTGGCCAACCAGTAGTCAAGTCTTTAAATGCTGCTGATGGTTTAATTGATAAAGGGATACCTAAAAAAGAACCATTACATACAACATCTGCTCTTTGAACAGCATAAAACATTGAAATCATAATTGGAATTTGCAACATTGGAGTTACCAAAGATCCTAGTGGATTAACACCATGTTTAGCATATAGAGCCTGCATTTCTTGAGCTTGCATCATTTTAGCATTTTCATCATCTCTTCCCTCATATTTAACTTGAATTTTATTTAATTCAGGTTGAAGCATTTGAATTTTTTGAGATGATATAGTAGATTTAACTGTAAAACTTAAAGTAATAACATTAAATAAAATTGTTGTAATAACAATCCCTAAAAAACTACTATTTAATTTTGTACCTATAAAGTTAACACATTGAGCTAATGGATAAACAAAGATGGCGGTAAAAAAGCTTTCATCTAGCATTGCTTTCCATGGCGTAGATAAATAAATTATCTTTTCTGGTAAAGTTACGCCGCTTTGATCCGTATTTCTTTGACATCCAGCAAGAACAGCTATCATAACTAATAAAATTATGATTAGTGTCTTCTTGTTAGAAATAAATTTTTTCATTATTCAATTTCTCCTTCATTCAGATTGCCATTATCTATTATAAACTGAATTATATAGTCGTGACAAATCATTTTTGTTTTTTTGGTAATCAAACTTTAAATAATTAGTCCTAACAATGAAAATATAGTCATATCCAGTTTTAAAATTGCATGACTGTTGTACCATCATTCTTACTTGTCTTTTTACCTTGTTTCTTATAACTGCATTACCAATTTTTTTACCTACAGAAATCCCAATTCGATCACGTTCTTTTTCAGTTGGATAATAGCACATAACAAAACTGTGACTTGTTTTACACTTGCCACAAGTAATGATTTTTTGGAATTCTTCATTAGTTTTAACTCTTAATTCTTTTTTCATAGTTCAACAGGTAAAAAAAGTTGCCAACGACAACTCTCTTTATTCAGATATTACTTTTCTGCCTTTCGCACGCTTTCTTGCTAAGATTCTACGTCCACCTACAGTCTTCATACGTGCTCTAAAGCCTACGAGTCTTGAACGTTTTCTTTTGCTCGGTTGATAAGTTCTTTTCATTTTAGACACCTCCCGAAAATTAATACATAATAGAGCAATTGCTTTATCATAATACTAAAATTTATCCCCTAAGTCAACCAAATTGTCAAGCAAATTAATAAGTGTTTTTCAAAACTCTTATACAACAAAAATGCTAGATAGACAAACGGAACCAAGGCTATTTCTTCTTTTTTATTTTTTTCTTTTATTAATTTATAAAGCGCAAAACCACCAGCAAGTACAATTGTTAGTAAATATACTATTATAATTCCTTCTGTTTTAGCTATTAATCCTAAAATAAAAAATAGTTTTATATCTGCTCCACCAATAGATTTTGTAATTAAAGCTATTATTAATAAAGGTAAACTAATAATTATCATTCCAATATAGTTGTTGATACTCCACTTTTCTGTAGAAACAATAATTGTCGCAACTATTAATAATATTAATTGATAACTATCTTTTATTTCTTTTATTTCAATATCTACTAAAGACATAAATAGCAATAGATTTAATATTATAAAATATAAGAATTTAATTTCTATACTTCCAGTTATACTATCGCATACTACTGCATTTGTTCCTCCTAAAAGCTCAGCAACTAAATATCTTTTAGCAATTTTATTTTTACAATATGTACACTTACCTTGTTTAAAAAAATAACTAACAATTGGGATCATATCTAAAAAAGAAAGTTGATGCTCACAAACAGGACAACAAGAACGCTCAAATATAAAATCCTTTCTTCTAACAATTCTATAAGCTGAAGCATTAATAAAACTTCCAAATATTGCGCCAATAAAAAAGACAAATATCGTTTCCATAATCTATATTTGTCTGTACTTTTTATTTTTCCTTCTTTTCTAAATAATCAATTATTACATTAGCTGTTATATCACCACTTACATTTAAGGTCGTATATAACATGTCTAATATTTTGTAAATTCCACTATAGAAACCAATGAAATCTAAGGGTATTCCTAGAAGTTGTAAATAAGTTGCTCCTATTACCACTCCACCATTTGGAATGCCTGGAGCCGACATATTTATTAACAGCGAAGTTACAATCATGATGATATAAGTTGTTAGTGTAACTTCAATTCCAAATAAACTGCTACAAAATAAACCAAGTAAGGCAAACGATACTGCCCCTCCACACATATGAATTGTACAACCTAAAGGAACGACAATATCTGTTATTTCTCTATCAATATTTAACTCTTCCTTACATAGTCTCATTGTTGTTGGCAATGTGGCTGCTGATGAGCAAGTTGTGATAGTTATAATCCATATCTTATAAATCCTTTTAACAAAAACAATTGGATTCATTTTGGCAAAAACCCAAACTGGTAAAATCATCACCACAATCATTGTAATAAATCCTGCTAAATATGCGGTCAAAATATATTTAACTCCTACCGCAAAAACGATTGAACCATATTTAGCAACAGTATTAGACATTAGTGAGAAAACTGCTAATGGGGTTAAATACATAATATATTCCAAAATTTTAAAAAGGATATTTTTAAAACTCTTAATAACATCTATAACAACATCTCCCTTTTCAACTTTAGTAGCACAAAATCCTACTAGATAGGCAAAGAGAATAATGGCAAATAACTGATTTGTTTGAAACATACTAATAATATTGGTAGGAAATAGATTGATGATGATTTCTTTAATACTTAAATTTCCTAAAGCGCCTTCATAACTAGATAAGTCAAAAGCAAATCCTTTAGCTGGATTAATTAATACAACAATAATTGAAGTTAAAAAGAAGGTTGCTAAAAACATTAGCGTAAATATTATTACTGATTTAATTATTAGTTTTCCTCTTTTCTTGGAAGAATCATAAATTGTTTCTGCAATACTAGTAAAAACTATTGGTCCAATCATAAATTTCAATAAATTAATATAGATTGTACCAATAAAATCTACTGCTGTTACTTGTTCTTTAAATACTAGTCCACTTACTATCGCTAGCAGTAATGCTATTATTGTTAGAAAACTAATTTTTTTCTTCATCTTTCAACATCCTTTCGATGCATTTTATACCATCTTCTCTTTTTCCTAATGCTGATATTCTAATGTAGTTATCACCAGCAAGTCCAAATACGATACCAGGAATTACTATAATATTAAGTTCTTTTAAAAAATAATCAAACATCTGCCAACTTGTTTTCTGATTTTTTGATTTTACCCACATAAATGGGGCATCTTTTCCGCCAACAACCTCATATCCTGCTTTTTCAAAGCCTTCTCTTAAAATTTTGGCATTTTCTAAATAATAGTCGATATTTTCTTTAATTAGTTTTTGTGACTGTGGTAAATATACTGCTTCAGCAGCTTTTTGAGCTATATAACTAGCTCCGTTAAATCTATTCATCGTTCTTCTTTTCCAAATAACATTTATATCCTTATAGATTTGATTGGGAATAACATAATATGAACATCTTAGTCCAGTAAAAGAGGCTGTCTTGGAAAAACTTCTAAGCTCTATAGCGCATTTTTTTGCTTCTTCAATCTCATAAATGCTCTTTGGAACTTCCTTACTTCTGACAAAACCTTGGTAGACATTATCAAAAATAATAACAGCTTCATTTTTCAAAGCATAATCAACCCACTTTTCTAAGTCTTTTTTATTGTAGGCATTACCAATAGGATTATTTGGTGAACAGATATAGACAATATCATATTTTTTGTTGGGAATTTCCATCACAAAGTTTTCATCAAGAGTTGTATATTCAACTTTTCTGTTTAATGCTGCTGCTCCATCACGATATATCGGATAGGTTGGATTAGCTAAAAGGATGGTGCTACTATTATCAAACAATTCTAAAATACTTGTTGAATCTGTTTTTGTTCCGTCTGATACATATATTTCATCTTTAGTAAAACCATATTGTTGATATTCATTTTCAAGTATTGCTTCTCTTAAAAAGTCATAACCATAATAACCACCATAACCTTTGAAAGTATCCATGCTAGATAAATCATCTACTGCCTTATGCATTGCTTCAATAACTGGTTCTACTATCGGCTTAGAAACGTCTCCTATTCCTAGCGAAATGATTTCTGCATTTGGATTTTCATATTTAAAAGCCTTTACTTTTTCTGTCACATTAGCATAAACGTCTTTAGTTTCCATTTGTAGTAAATCTTTATTAAGCATTTTGACACCTTCTTTCTTTTTTATTATATACTAAATTAGAGAAAGTAGTATTTCTTTGTTATTTAGGAAGTGAGCAATTATGAAAAAGGAATTATTAAATTTAAAAGATAAAATCGTAGTGGTCAGTAAAAATCGCTCTATTAACGAAATCAGGGAAATTTATGATCAAGGTTTTAGAATGTTTGGCGAAAATAGAGTTCAAGAACTCCTTTCAAAAGTTGATTATACTCCTAGTGATATCCAATGGCATCTAATTGGACACTTACAAAGAAATAAAGTTTCGAAAATAATCAAATTGTGTAGTTTGATTCATTCTGTTGATAGTTTTAGATTGCTAGAAAAAATCAATCGAGAATCAAAAAAACAAAATACTATCACTAATATCTTGCTACAGGTAAATATTGCTTTAGAAGATACAAAGTATGGCTTTAATAAAAATGAAGTGTTAGATACTATTAAAAAAGCTTCCGTTTTTAATAACATCCTAATCAAAGGGATTATGGTTATTGGGCCTAATATCAGTGATGAAAAGATGATTTTAGATGTTTTTTACCAAGGATATGACTTATATAATAAATGCAAAGAAATAAAGCAACATAATGTTTGTATTGATACCTATTCTGCTGGTATGTCTAATGATTACAAATTGGCTTTGAAAGCTAATAGCACTCTTTTAAGATTAGGATCAATTATGTTTGAAAAAGACAATGTATAATTTTTCTAAATAAAAATAGCGATTAATTTCGCTATTTCTTTTGTTCTAGTGTAAGTAACAAGCTAATTTCTCTTTGTCCCCTCACTACTATAATTTTTACTGTATCACCAGCTGAATAATTACATAGTGCTGTTCTTAAATCTGTAAGTGATTTTATTTCAGTTCCATCAAAATTGACAATTACATCGCCAACCTTTAATCCTGAATTTCTTGCTGCATCTGTAACCACTTCTGATACATAGACTCCAAAAGAAGTAACACTAAAATTCCAAGCTTGTTGCATTGTTTCAATAGAAACTCCTCTAATTCCCAGTTGCGGTCTTCCTTCAACATATCCATAAGCAATCAATTGTTTTACCACATCAATGGCATAATTAGATGGAATAGCAAAGCCAATACCTTCTATATACTCGCCTGCACTTTTAGCATTAACAATACCTATTAGATTTCCACCCACATCAAACAAACCTCCACCAGAATTTCCTGGACTGATAGCAGTATTTGTTTGTAATAAGACCATTTTTTGACCTGCAATGGTAATTTCTCTACTTAAAGCACTTATAATTCCATCAGTTACTGTACCACCTAGTGTTCCTAGTGGATTTCCTATCGCAATACACATTTGACCCACTTTAATTTGGTTAGAATTGCCAATTGTTGCTATTTTTAATCCTTCAGCTTCAATTTTTAGTACCACTATGTCACTAACTAAATCTGCTGCAACTAACTCAGCATTATATTTATCACCAGAAGTTAAAACTACTACAATATTAGTAGCATCCTCAACAACATGATTATTGGTGATAATATAACCATCACTAGAATATATGACTCCTGATCCTGCTCCTTCAGTTATGTATTCACCATAAAAAGAACTATATTTAGTTGACTCAGTATATACTTCAACAATAGTATCTTTTATATTGCTTACCACTTCACTAATATCAGTTTTCCCTGATATAACAACTGTAGGACTATTTACATTTTGATTTGGTTGTTCAATTACAACTGTTTTATTTTCTACGTTTTTAAGAACCGCTTTAGCTGTAATATAACTGCTTATTGTCGATACAATCACTGTTAAAACCAGCATCATTAAAATTATTCCACCAGTAAAACTTCTTTTTTCTTTTTTCTCGTTTTTGTTTTTTATTTTATCAATAGTATCAAAAATAGTTGTTGTACTTTCATCATTATCAATGATTATATAATCATTTTCAAAACTTGATTTTTCTTCTTTTTTTACTTCATCTATATTTTCAAACGGTTCATTCATAGAATGTTTCCTTCTTTCATATTATGTCTATTTTAAAAATTATACTTCTTTTCTTTTTAGAGTTAATGCTATTGCTGCAATAAAACTAATTGTTCCAGCTATCGCTGCCGTTAAATAAAGCATTTCTTTAACACCGATTTTTTCTTCTACCATTGGATAAATAGGTAAAGTAAACTTCTGTAGTGTTTTTTCGCTCATTTCATAACTATAAATAGCATCGTTGCCCTCTAGATCTTTTAAGTAAATTAAACGATAATTGCTCATATTTTCTGCCAAGGAAATCCAACCATCAAATTGTTTGTCTTCAATGTTTACTTTTATTGGTTTATAAAACTTTTCTAAATCTGTATATTTTGTGTAGTCAATAGCATTAATTAAATATTGTTTTCCATCAATTTCTAGCGGTTCAAACTTATTTCCGACCACATCATTTTCTATATCATACAAATAAAAGTCTTTGTTATTTTCGCTATTAGCTAAATATATTAAATTCAGATTACCTTTATAGAAAACTACAATTTCATTTTCTTTTACAAGAATTTCTTTTCTTTCAAATCCTTCAGGAACAATCACTTTATCTAAATTTATAACTACTCCCAAATTTTTATCTTCATAGACGATTTTTGGTTTTTCTTCAACATATAACTTTATTTTATATGTTTTTGTTGTTTTATCTTGAGCAACACAAACTACTTCTATTTCATTCCAGCCTTCTTTAACACTTTCATTTATTTTATTAATTGTTGCTTTTGAACTGCTTGCTTTAGCTAAAACTTTAATTGTTTCAGTATTAACTGGCGCATAAGCGGTATATTCAAAAACATCTGATTCAAATGGCTGTTCAAATTCTATGTTTTCAATTTGTAAAGAAGCCAGTGATGCATCAGAAGATAAAGATGTTGTTGTCTCATTGTTTGTAGTTTTAGCCTTTATTTGCAAAGTTTTTACAATTTTTTCGCTATATCCTCCAACATATTGAGGTGGATCATAACTTGCAAACTGAGTGGTATTAACTTCGACTTTTGTTGATCCAATTTTCTTAGTTGAAAAAGTAATGCTGAATGTTACTGATTTATCTGCACTTGGCTCAACAATTATCACATTTCCTTGTATGTGCCCTCTTCCATTTAAATTAGCTGAAACATATTTTAAATATTGTGTATCATAAGAAAATATGATTTTCCCTCCACCAACACCGTTGTTACATTTTAGTTTTATTGTTAATTTAACCGTGTTTGACAGCACTACTGAACTACTAGAAAAATATGCTTCTACACTTGCGTCCGCTGCTTTTATTGGTTTTATTGTCGATACTACTATAGTAAGTATTGTTATCAATACAAAAATTCTTTTTTTCATATATTTATATTTCACCTTTATTGTTCAATGTTTCCTATTTCTAATAAATATTTTCTTAAATGCAGATAACCTAGTGTAGATATTCCTGTTTCTCCATTAATTTCTGCTGCTTTTTTTTCAATATTATTCATTTCATATATCTCTAAAAGCGCTTTTCGATATATTAGATAGTCAAGTGTTCCAATTATTCCATCACCATCAATATCCCCTTTAATAATTACGGTATAGGTGCTTTCTCCTTCATCTCCAATAATTATTAAAGCGTCTCCTGTTGAAAGTGGTAAATCTTTTGACTTTTCCGCGCCTTTTCTTTCAATTCTAATATTTACACCTGTATTCATTAGTGTAATTCTATTTAACAATTGTTGATAACTTATCCCTATATCAAAGCCTGTTAAATGGCCTGAATCGTTTTGTAAATCTAAGTCTAAAATTAAATCGCCAGTATAATACTCTTCATTTGGAACAGTTTCTTCAACTTCAGGTAACACAACTTCTGTTGGCAAAGCGGTTTTTTCAGGCATTTCTAAATATATTGGAATACTGAAAGTTAAAGCTTCTTCTAAAATGTCAGCCAGTCTATAGTTGGTGTACATCATTCTTCCTTCTGAAAAAGCTGCTCTAACATTAGTCGCATATTGATGCCAATATTTGCCAGTGGCACAGTTGTATTTTTGATAGTACAAAGTGTCTTGACCTTTGTTAATGTATCCATCTGCAATCCACAATGCTCCGCCTTTAATAGATTTTTCAATGGTATTCCAAGGTCGGCCATAACTTCCTTCCTTAGCAGCATATATTAATCCGTTTTTCCAACTTTGTTTGCCTGAATAGGCATGAATGTTGTAGAAATTGTAAATATTAGAATAAATTACTCCATTATGTTCAAACTCTCTGCCATCCACTGCAGCTGAACCATTAACTCCTTGTTCATTTCTTGCTTTTACTGCCAAGAATATTGGCGAAGTTTGAGCTTGTTGTCCAGCTTCGTAGAAAAGTGTCGCATAGCTTTTAGTTGTATTTTCATCTATTTGAACTTCGCCTTTCATAAATGTGATGTTTAATATTTGTTGAACACATTCAGGTTGTTCAGTTTCGTTAAAAGAAAGTTTTAAAAATTGAAAAACCTCTTTTTCATTTAAAAAATTTCTTGGGTCCATAAAATAAGCGATAGTTTCAGTATTAGCTTGATACCAACTATAACCATCTAGCGCTATATATTGACCTGTTTCTGGATCATAAGCTCCTTGTCTAGTACTTCTTAAAGCTAAGTTACTTCCATCTATTAAACTTTTTCCTAGTACATCTTGGGCTTGCAAAATAGTAGCAAAAGCAGTATTTGTATGGAAGGCTTTAAATATCCAATTAGGATGTAAAGTATGCAAATATCTTAGATATACTCTATATTCCTCTGGAAATCCTTCGTTTTCTAAATGTTGTTCAAACACTTCATCTAATTCATAATAATGCAATATGACATAATCTTCTCTAACCCAAGTTTGATATTCAATATTATTAATAATGTTAATGACATTATACCAAAGCTCATTTTTTTCATTTTTTTGTTTTCCTATAACCTTATATGAGACATCTTCAACATAATACTGATTTTCTCCATTAATTTGAAGAATGGCATAACTTGTTGAAGGACCAGTTCTTACTCGCACATCACTTTGTGTAACTTCTAAATACACAGTTTCTTCTTGCTGTTGTTCTTGTTCCGATTCTGGTTGAGTTTCTTCTGCAAAAACATTGTTAAAAGGCTTAACGTTAATAAGCGTTGTTATAAATAATAAGACAATTAATATTTTTTTAAGCACAACGAAAACTCCTATCCGATTTTATTATATCACATTTATTTTTTAATCAATATAGTTACCCACATGTTGATAAGTAGGTTATCCACATATGTGGAAAAATGTTTGAAATTTAAAAATTTCCTTTGTTTAAAGCGTTTTTCTCAATATAACTGTGGATAATTCATGTGGGATACTAATTATACTCCAAGTTATCCACATTTTCCACTGTTTATAGATTTTTATTCACGAGTTATCCACATATAAAAGTCGTGGATTGTTGTGGATAACTCAAAATTTACCTTATTTATATATGTTTTTTACCTTAATTTTATTGTGGATAACTTTTTTAGACAAAAATATTAATAGATTTTTATCTGCTTAGGGGTTAATATAGTATTACTTAAAATGAAAGAGTGATGGAGATGTATAGTTTAAATATCGTTTATAAACAATTAAAAGATAAGATTTATGAAAAATTAAATGAAAACAATAAGTCTTTTTATATTGATTGTTTTGATGAAACTGAACTCGTTCATTTAGATGAAAAAGAAGCAATTATTGTTACTCCTTATAATTTTAATAAATCTCTTTTATTTGATGTTATAACCGAAATTAATGATAGTTTTTTTGATCTTTTAAGCCAAGATGTATCTTGTGTCATTGAAACAACTGATAATTATCGTAAAAACTATATCATTGATACCATTACAAAGGATCTTTCTGATAATTTGCTTCCTGATTACTCATTTGATAATTTCATTGAAGGACCAAGCAACAAAGAAGCTAAAACCGCAGCTTTAACTTGTGCTATAAAACCAGGAGAAAAATTTTTTAATCCCTTAGTTATTTATGGTGATTCAGGACTAGGAAAAACACATTTATTACATGCTATTGGTAATCATATTAAACAAAATGATTTTGATAAGAAGATTTTATATATAACCAGTTTAGATTTTGTTAAAGAAGTTGGAAAGTCTTTACGTGATAACACCATCGAAGAATACAAAAATCAATTAAATTCCGTAGATATCTTACTTGTTGATGATATTCAATTTTTATCTGGTAAACAGAAATCCAATGAAATATTCTTCACTATCTATAATGAACTCTTTAACAACAGAAAACAGGTAGTTTTAACTTCTGATAGACCTCCAGTTCAAATAAAAGATATTGAAGATCGTTTAAAAACCAGATTTTCTCAAGGTTTATCTGTTACAATTTCATCTTTAGAGTTTGAAACAGCTGAAAAAATCTTAGAATTAAAACTAAAAAATCATAATTTAGATAAAAATTCTATTGATTGTGATGTAATTTCTTTTATTGCCAAAAATTTCTCTACTGATGTGAGAAATTTAGAAGGAGCATTAAATAGGTTATTATTTTATTCAATTAATTTCTCAAAAGGACAAAAAATTAACTTACCTTTAGCTTTAGAAGCATTTAAAGATAAATTAGAATATACTTCATATGCTAATACTGAACTCTCTTCTAAAGTAATTATAAAAGCCGTTGCTGATTATTATAATTTAACCGAAAAACAACTTATTTCTAAAAGCAGAACTAAAAATATCACTACTGCCAGACATATAGCTATGTATTTATGTCGAATTCATTTAGATTATTCTTATGAAAAAATAGGAGATGATTTTGGTGGAAGAGATCACACTACAGTTTTGTCTGCTTTTGAAAAGATAGAAAGACTTTTAAAAGAAAATGAATTATACAGAAAAATTATTAGTGATATTGAGAAAATTTTCACTACATAACTATTAACATTTTATTCTATTCAAATTAACAAGAAAAAATGTTAAAATATACTTAGAGAAAAAGGGTTTTTTGAATTTATCCACTTTTCCACATAAGTATTAATTATATTTATACTAATTATTATAAGGAGGATACTATGTACTTCAAAATAAACAAAAAAACATTCTTAGACAATATCAACATTGTATCAAGAGCAGTTTCTATGAATTCACCTTTACCAGTTCTTCATAATATTAAATTATCAGTGAAAGATAATTATATTCAAATGACAGCTTCCGATGGTGATATTTCTATTCAAACTTCTATTTTTATTGATGAAGCATCAAATTTAACAATTTTTGAAGAAGGAGATGTTTTATTAGATGGTAAATATTTATCTGATATGATTAGAAAAATTGATGCAGAAATTGTTGAAGTAGAAACTATTGATGGATGTTTAACTAGCATTAGAGGTTTACAGGTAAACTTTGAGTTAAATGGAATAAAATCAGAAAATTATCCAGTAATTGATTTTTCTCAACCTGCTGAATCTTTTGAATTAGAAGCAGAGGTATTAAAAAACATTATTTATCAAACTTGTTTTGCTACAAGCGATAAAGAAACAAGACCTGTATTAACGGGAGTAAATTTTAATTGTTCTGGTAATGTTTTGACTTGTGTGGCAACAGATTCATATAGATTAGCTCAAAAAAGAATAGTCTTAGAAAATAATCACAATTTTAATATTACTATTCCATCTAAAAGTCTTCAGGATGTTTCAAGAATTATAAATACTGATAATGATATTACTATTTCATTGAGTGATAAAAAAGTATTATTTATCATCAACAATATATTAGTTCAAACTAGATTAATTGATGGTTTATATCCTGAAACAAGTAGATTAATTCCTTCTGAGTTTAATTATGAATTATTAGTTGATGCTAGAGATTTATTGAATGCTTTAGACAGGGCTAGTTTTATTAAAAATGAAGGTATTTACTTAGTAAGAATGGAAATGTCAGAAGATGAAATAGTTATTACTTCAAGAAGTAATGATGTTGTTTCAGTTGAAAGAGTAACTCCGATTGAATATATTGGAGAACCATTAAATATTTCTTTCAAAGGAAATTATGTTTATGATGCAATAAGAGTATTAAATGCCTTCCAAGTAAAAATTTCATTTAGTGGAAATATGAAACCATTCATTTTAAAATCAGTTGATGATGAAAATGTACTGCAATTAGTACTTCCTATTAAAACTTATAATTAAAGACCTCAAAAGGTCTTTTTTTTATATAAGGCAATTTAAGGCATTTTAAGTGGTTTTTTCATTGGTTGAGTATAAATGACAATTTATTAAAAATTGTTAATGTAATGCTTTTAAATAAATAAAAACCACTTTTTTATGTTATAATATAGTTGTTGTTTTATCTAAAGGAGGCATTGTATGATTGTGAAAATTAACACCGAATATATTGAATTACAACAGTTTTTAAAATTAACAGACTGGATTTCTTCTGGCGGGGAAGCAAAAATAGCAGTTAAAAAATTAAAAATTAAAATAGATGGAGCAGAAGAAAATAGAAGAGGAAGAAAAATTTATCCTGGATCTATTGTTGAAATTGAAAATAAAAAATATGAGGTTAAATAATGTACATCGAAAATATTAAAGTTAAAAATTTTCGTAATTATCACAATCAATCAATAAATTTTAAAAATGGGATGAATATTCTCATTGGTCCCAATGGAATAGGGAAAACTAATTTATTAGAAGCAATATATTTACTTTCAACAACAAGAAGTCATCGCAATAATGATGAAAAAGAAATGATTAGATTTAATGAGGAGTTTGCAGCTGTTGAAGGCAATGTAACCACTAAATATGGCAAAGATAAATTGGATGTAATTATTCATAAAAAAGGAAAATCTTTATCGGTAAATAATATATTGGTTAAGAAAAATTCAGAATTTATTGGAAAATTAAATGCTGTTTTATTTTCGCCTAATGACATGGATTTGTTTGATTCATCACCACGTGATAGAAGAAGATTGATAGATATGGAAATGGGAAAACTATCTCGTGGATATATGTTAAATCTTTCTAATTATTTGAGATTTTTAAAACAAAGAAATGCGTATTTAAAACAACAAAGATTAGGTGATGTAATGCTAGAAACTTATACTGAACTTTTATTTAATCCGCAAATTCAAATTATTAAAGAAAGAAATAGTTTCATTAATTCTTTAAATGCTTATTTATCTTATTTTTATAATGAAATTAGTGGAGAAAAAAATAAACTTCAAATAGTTTATAAATCGTTTATTAAGGAAAAAGAAAATGTAGATTTAATGAAACAAGAAATGAAGCAAGCTTACGAAAATTTAAAAGAAAGAGATTTGGCATTAAAACAAACTAATGTTGGAATTCATAGAGAAGATTATGAATTTTATTTAAATAATATGAATGTAAGCAAATATTGTTCACAAGGTCAAAAAAGAATGGTTATTTTGGCTTTGAAATTATCAATAGTTCAAATAATTTATCAAATTAAAAGAGAATATCCAATTTTACTATTAGATGATGTATTCTCTGAATTAGACAGCGAACATCGTATTTGTCTTTTAAGATTGCTTCCTAATTCTGTGCAAACTATTATTACAACAACAGATTTAAGAGAAGTAAATCTTATCAGAAGACAAGACGTTAACATAATTAAAATAGGGAAAGGGATGATTAACAATGGATAAAAACATGACCATAGATGATTATTCATATACATCTGATGATATCCAAGTTTTGGAAGGATTAGAAGCGGTAAGAAAAAGACCTGGTATGTATATTGCGACAACATCATCAAGAGGATTACACCATCTAGTTTGGGAAATTGTTGACAATGCAATTGATGAAGCGCTAGCTGGTTATGCAAATAAGACAATAGTCAAACTATTGCCAGATGATGTAATAGAAATCACTGACAACGGAAGAGGCATGCCAGTAGATATTCATGAAAAGACAGGAGTTTCAACGGTAGAAACTATTTTTACTGTCTTACACGCTGGAGGAAAGTTTGGAGGAAGAGCTTATAAAGTATCGGGAGGATTACACGGTGTTGGTGCTTCAGTTGTTAATGCTTTAAGCCAATGGTTGGAAGTAACAGTAAGAATAAATAAGAAAGTTTATTTTATTAGATTTTCCAATGGAGGAAAAGTAGAACAAAAACTTACTCAAATAGGAGAATGCAAAGAAAAAGAGCACGGAACAACGGTTAGATTTAAACCAGATCCATTAATTTTTACCGAATCAACAGAGTATGATTACCAAAGAATTCATCACAGATTACAAGAATTAGCCTTCTTAAGTCCGTTTTTAAGAATAGAATTGTATGATGAAAGAAGAGCAAAAATTGAATCTGATGTCTTTGAATATGAAGGTGGTATATCAGAATATGTTTCTTTTATAAACCAAGACAAGAAAGTATTGTTTGAAAATCCAATTCATGTAAGTGGTATTGAGGATAATATCTTTTGCGAAGTTGCATTGCAATATAATGAAACCTATGACTCTAACATATATTCTTTCTGTAATAATGTTAATACTCATGAAGGGGGAACACACGAAGAAGGATTTAGAGCATCTTTATCGAGAGTTATCAATAATTATGCTAAAAATCAGAATTTGTTAAAGAAAGATGATGAAAGTTTAAAACAAGAAGATGTTAGAGAAGGTATAACAGCTGTTATTTCGGTTAGACATCCTAATCCTCAATATGAAGGACAAACGAAAACAAAATTAGGAAATAGTGAAGTTAGAAAAATTGTCTCTGACATCTTTAGCGAGCAATTTGAAAGATTCTTATATGAAAACCCTACAATTGCTAAAACAATTGTTGAAAAAGCTATAATTGCCTCTAGAGCTAGAGCTGCAGCAGTAAAAGCTAGGGAAGTCACTAGAAGAAAAAATTCGCTTGAATCAGCTAATTTACCAGAAAAATTAACAGATTGTTCAAGTAGAGATGCCACTTTAAACGAACTATATATAGTGGAAGGGGACTCTGCTGGAGGATCAGCAAAACAAGGTAGAAATCCAAGACATCAAGCAATATTGCCACTAAGAGGTAAAATTTTGAATGTTCAAAAAGCTAGAGAACACCAAATATTTGATAATAACGAAATTAAATCAATGATTACAGCTTTTGGATGTGGCATTGGAGATGAATTAGATTTAAGTAAACTAAGATATCACAAGATAGTAATTATGACGGACGCTGACGTTGATGGTTCACACATTAGAGTTCTTTTATTGACATTCTTCTATAAATTCTTTAGAGAAGTAATTGAAGCAGGACATATTTATGTTGCGCAGCCTCCTTTATATCGAGTTCAAAAAGGAAATGTAGTTAAATACGCATATACTGATGGACAATTAGAAAAAATAAAAGCCGAACTCGGAGACAGAGTCAATATCCAAAGATATAAAGGACTTGGTGAAATGGACGCTAAGCAGTTGTGGGAGACAACAATGAATCCAGAAACTAGAACATTGCTTCAAGTAACAATTGATAGTGCTAGAGAAGCAGATAAATATTTTGAAATGTTAATGGGCGATGAAGTAGAACCAAGAAGAAATTATATTATGGCTAATGCTCAGTTTGTTAAAAACTTGGATATTGCGTAGGAGGAAAAAATCATGGATAAAGAAAAAGATTTAATAGTTGAAAATGATGAAAACAACACTTATGACAATATAGAATACATTAACATTTCTTCAGAAGTTAAAGGTTCGTTTTTAGATTATGCTATGAGTGTTATCGTAGCTAGAGCTTTGCCTGATGCCAGAGATGGAATGAAACCAGTACAAAGAAGAATTTTATATGGTATGCATGGTTTAGGAAACTATGCTAATTCATCATATAAAAAGAGTGCTCGTATAGTTGGTGAAGTTATGGGTAAATATCACCCTCATGGCGACAGCTCAATATATGAGGCGATGGTTAGAATGGCTCAGCCGTTTTCGTATCGTTATCCTTTGGTAGATGGTCATGGCAACTTTGGTTCGGTCGATGGCGATAGTGCTGCAGCACAGCGTTATACTGAAGCAAGAATGTCTAAACTTTCAATGGAAATGTTAAGAGACATTCAAAAAGAAACTGTTGATTTTGCTGATAACTACGATGGAGAAGAAAAAGAACCAGTAGTTTTACCAGCTAAGTTTCCAAATTTGCTTGTTAATGGAACAACTGGTATTGCTGTTGGTATGGCTACAAATATGCCTCCACATAACCTAAACGAAACAATTGAGGCCTTAAAAGCTTTAATTGATAATCCAGAAATGGAAGTAATTGATTTAATGAATAATTATTTGCCTGGACCTGATTTTCCAACAGGAGGAATTATTTTAGGAAGAAGTGGTATAAAAAAAGCTTATGAAACAGGTAGAGGAACAATATATATTCGTTCTAAAGTTGAAATTATTGAAATGGAAAATGGAAAACACGAAATTGTAATTACCGAATTACCATATGGAGTTAACAAATTAAATTTATATCGTAAGATTATTGATTTAGCTAAAGACAAAGAAATAGAAGGAATTACTAATACTGTTGATGAGTCAAATATGGATGGAATCAAGATTATAATTGAATGTCGTAAAGATATTCAACCAGAAGTTTTATTAAATCAACTTTATCGAAAAACACAACTTCAAGTTTCGTATGGCATAAATATGTTAGCTTTAGTTGACAATTCTCCAAGAGTTTTACCTATTAAGGAAATATTTAAAGTATATTTAGATCATCAAATAGAGGTTATTACCAGAAAAACAATATTTGACTTAAATAAGGCTTTAGATAGAGCCCATATTTTAGAAGGCCTTAGAATTGCGATTGACCACATTGATGAAATAGTTAATATAATTAAAACAAGTTCAAATGATGATGAAGCTTTAAATAGATTGATGGAAAGATTTGGATTATCTGAAATTCAAGGTAAATCTATTTTAGATATGCAAATGAGAAGATTGACAGGTCTTCAAAGACAAAGAATTGAAGATGAGTACACTGATCTTCAAATTCAAATTGCCGACTTTAGAGACATTCTTGCTCGTGAAGAAAGAGTTTTAGATATCATTAAAAATGAGTTAGATGAAATTAAGGATAAATATGGCGATGATAGAAAAACTGAAATCAATGATTCAGAAGGCGATATTGATGATGAATCACTCATTCCAGTTGAAGAAGTGGTTATTTCTATCACTCACAATGATTATATTAAAAGAACCACAGTTGATACCTATAAAACTCAAAATAGAGGCGGAAAAGGTATCAGAGGAATGGGGTTAAATAGTGATGACATCGTTGATGAAATGATAATAATGTCCACTCATGATGACTTATTGTTATTTACTAATTTTGGTAAAGTATATCGCATTAAAGGATATAATGTACCTTCAGCAAGTAGAACCGCAAAAGGAATGCCAGTAGTAAACTTATTAAACTTAGATGAAAATGAAAAAGTAAAAGCATTAGTAAGTGTTACACCTGATGAAGATTTGAAAGATAAATATTTATGTTTTGTTACTAAAAACGGTCTAATAAAAAGAGTTGAACTTTCAGAGTTTATCTCAATTAGACAGACAGGGAAGATTGCCATCTCATTAAGAGAAGAAGATCAGTTGTTTGGAGTTCAAATAACATCGGGTGAAGATGAAATAATTATTGCAGGCGATAACGGAAAAGCAATAAGATTTGATGAAAATGATGTAAGACCGATGGGAAGAAATGCTTCAGGTGTTAAAGGGTTTGATACCGATGGCGGAGAAGTAGTCGGAATAGCAACTAGTGCTTCAGGACAGTATATTTTATCTATTACCGAAAAAGGTTACGGCAAAAAAACATTAATAGATGAATATAGAAAGACAAAAAGAGGCGGAAAAGGAGTTGCGACAATTAACATCACTGAAAAAAACGGAAAATTAATGTGCTTGAAGGCAGTTAATGGTGATGAAGACGCCTTATTAATGAGCGATGATGGAACAATAATTAGAATTTCATTAGAAACTGTCGCTATATATGGCAGAAATACACAAGGTGTTAAACTAATCAATGTGGATGAATCTAAATTAGCTGCTGTAACGATAGTTGAACATGAAGAAGATGAAGAATTAGAAGATTTAACATTAGAAAATAACGAAAATGAAAATGAAAATTTAGATAATGTTGAATCGGAAAATGAAATATAAACTAAAAAGTTGAATACAGAAAAATAATTTACTATAATATCTGTAATAGTAATGAAGAGAATTAGTAAGTGAGGTTAAGTTACAGAGAGATGTTGGTTGGTGTAAAACATTACGTAAACTCATTGAATCTATCTTGGAACTGGAAGTAAAACTTCCCGGGTAAAACCGTTATCTAATTAAGTGATTAGTTTTATGCTAATTAAGAAGGGTGGCACCACGAGACATCGTCCCTTTGGACGATGTTTTTTATTTTTAGGAGGAGGAAAAGTATGCTAGACATTAATTTTATTAGAAATAATCCTGAGTTAGTTAAGGAGAACATTAAAAGAAAATTTCAGGATGATAAATTGCCTTTAGTTGATGAAATCATTGAACTAGATAAGGAATACAGAAGTTATAAGGCGATGGACGATGAGTTAAGAAGCCAAAGAAATCAATTATCTAAACAAATTGGAGTTTTAATTAGCCAAGGGAAAAAAGAAAAAGCTAAAGAATTGAGAGAGAAAGTTTTAGAAATCGCTAGTCAACTTAAAGAAAACGAACATAAAGAGGAAACCCTTTATGAAAAGGTCAACAAAATTCAAATGATGATTCCTAATATGGTTGCTGATGATGTTCCTTTAGGAAGAAGTGATGAAGAAAATGTTGAAATGGCAAGGTTTGGAGAAGCAAAGGTTCCTGCTTATGAAATCCCTTATCATTCAGAAATCATGTCAAGTTTTGATGGATTAGACAAAGAAGCTGCTGGGAGAGTGTCAGGTTCTGGGTTTTATTACTTTATGGGGGATATAGCTAGACTACATTCGGCAGTGTTGGCATATGCTAGAGATTTTATGATAGATAAAGGGTTTGTTTATTGCATTCCTCCATTTATGATTAGAAGTAGTGCAGTAGATGGGGTCATGTCTTTTGCTGAAAAAGAAGGAATGATGTATAAAATTGAAGGCGAAGATTTATACTTAATTGGCACATCAGAACATTCTATGATTGCAAAATTTAAAGATCAAATACTTAAAGAAGAACAACTTCCTATTACTATGACTTCTTATTCTCCTTGTTTTAGAAAAGAGGTAGGTGCTCATGGCATTGAGGAAAGAGGAGTCTATAGAGTTCATCAGTTTGAAAAACAAGAAATGATTGTGTTGTGTAAACCCGAAGATAGTGATGTATGGTATGAAAAAATGTGGAAGTATTCTGTTGAGTTATTACAAACACTAGATATACCTGCAAGACAACTAGTTTGTTGCACAGGTGATTTAGCAGATTTAAAATATAGAAGTTGCGATATTGAAGCTTGGTCTCCAAGACAAGAAAAGTTCTTTGAAGTTTGTTCTTGTTCTAATTTAACAGATGCACAAGCTAGAAGATTAGGAATTAGAGTACAGGGCAAAGACGACAAATATTTTGCTCACACCTTGAACAATACCGTGGTTGCTACTCCAAGAATGTTAATTGCATTTTTAGAAAACAATTTAAACGAAGATGGATCAATAACTGTTCCAAAAGCATTACAACCATATATGGGCGGAAAAGAATTAATTGTTCCAAATATATGTAATTGAAATCGAAACAACCTGAAAGGGTTGTTTTTATGTTTCACGTGAAACATAAACAAAAAAATAAAAACGCGAATGAAATTAAAAATGTTGAAAAACAAAGAAAATTTAGTATAATATAGACAATAAAACATTTCGGACTATAATTTGGTCAAAAATAAAAAATAGCAAAGCAAGTTATGTGCGCTCAATTGTTTTGATTTTGTAATGAAAACAATCGAATTTGAAAATTATGTAATCATAAAAAAAGACAATTTGCTTAAAAAAAGAGAAAACCAGTTGATTTTATCAGTAAAAGCTTAGGCTTTATAAATATAAAAAAGATAAGGAGGAAAAAATGAAAAAAATATTTAGAGTATTATTAATTGTGATGTTATTAATAACAACAGGATGTAACAAAGAAGGTAACGGAGGGGGAAAACCGGCATTAAAGACCACTGAAATTGGTGATGGTTTAATTAACTCATATCGTTCAACGGGGAAATATTCAAAAGTTGAAAGAGATTACTTACCAAAAGAAATTGCTGATATTGGGTTAGACTATATTGTATATGAACAAGAAAGCGATTTTGGAACTATCAAAGGTTTCACAGTAGTCATTAATGACAAAGATAAAGATGCAATATTAACTTATATGGACAACTTAGCTAATTCAACTTATGAAAACTTAGTAAAAGAAGACGCTGGAATGATTGTTATATACTACAATAATGAAATACCTATTGCAATTTCTGTTGTTATAATGGATTTTTCTGATGAATTTTGTGCAATTATGTATGAATCTATGCCTGCTACTGTAGATGATTTTTATGATTGGAGGTATTAGAAAGTAAGTTCTCAATCATTTCGATTTAAAAAGAGGATTTATGAAAACCGCCTTTAAATAGGTGGTTTTTATATGACAAACAAAGAACAAAAGAAAAACCACTCGATTTATAACTATTTCAAATGCATGTCAAAAATTCAAAGACGCTCAAGAAATGAAGAATGTTTCACGTGAAACATTTTAATGATATAATTATCAGAGAGGGAATAAAATGGTTAAAAAAACATTTAAATACACATTATTGGTAATTTGTGTAGTAATTACGGTTTTCTTTAGTTACAACAAAATAAAAGAGAAAAACGAGTTGAAACATTTTATCAGCGAAATAAGTCTATTAGAAGGATATAGCGAAGAAAAAAATGAAGACTATTTTAATTATTATAAAATACATTCTTCTTATGAAATGGATAGAATTGTAGTTGAGGTTAACGAAAACAACGAAAAAGTATTTTATTATGATAGTTTTATTGATTTGATTAAACAGCCAAATCGAATTGAGTGTATAAAGTACTTTTTTAAGAATAAAGGAGTTTCAATTAACGATGTAATAGTTTTAAGTAAAAAACAATTGTTGGATATGACATATGATGATATATTAGCTGAATACCTTCATTTAGATATGGGTGGGCCAACAATTAGAGAATGTGTTGATTATTCCAAAAAGAATGTTAAAGCAAAAATAGAAGATGTAATAGTTTTAAGCAAAAAACAATTGTTGGACATGACATATGATGATGTTTTGGTTGAATATCTCCATTTAGAGATAGACGGACCAACAATTAGGAAATGTGTTGATTATTCCAAAAAATATAATGAAATAGAAACAAATGATGTAATTTATATAATAAATTCAGGTTTGGAAGATGTAGAACCTTCGAAAAATTTTTTAGATTTGATAAATACTGATTTCTTTATGCCTACTAGATTAGAGAGGTACTTGAAACTATATGAAAAAAACAACAACTATACTTCAAGACAAATTGTAGAGATTGTTAATTGTGATGCTGATCAAGAGTTTTATACAAATGTCGGGCTTTCAGATTTATCTAAAGGATTTTTAGTAATTAATAACAAATTTAATTATTTGTCAAGCGATTATGTGCCAGCAAATTTAGTGGTTGTTGATAAAAAATATAGCAGTTATGGTGCTAGGATGGAAAAAAACGCATATGATGCTTTTGTAGAAATGTGTGAAGCAGCAAGAGAAAATCTGTTAGAGATTAAAGTAATAGGAGATAATGGCTATAGAAGTTATAGTTATCAAAAGGAAGTTTATCGCTATTATAAAGGGCTTTATGGTAAAGCGGTAGATACTCGTGTCGCTAGACCAGGCTATAGTGAACACCAGACAGGATTATCTGTAGATATTAGAGTTTCTCCTTTAAAAGGTAATAATACATATACTAAAATGTATGATTGGACAAAAGAACATTGTTGGGAATATGGTTTTATTTGTAGGTATCAAGCAGGGAAAGAACATTTGACTGGATTTTATAAGGAAGATTGGCATTATAGATATGTTGGAAAAGAGGTTGCTTTATTCATTAAAGAGCATGATATAACCTTTGATGAATATTACACATATTTTGTTAAAGGATATTAAACGTTGAAAAAAAGAATTAATTTAGTATAATGTAAGTGGTACAACACATCAGACTTTAATTTGGTCAGGTCAGGAATGAAGCAGCCACGTAAGCGAGATGTGTGTGTACCTTTTCGTTTATAGGAGAGCACAAAATGAAAAAGAAATACTATATGGAGGAAGCTTTAAAAGAGGCTAGAAAAGCATTAGAAAAAAATGAAGTTCCAATTGGAGCTGTTATCGTTTGTAACGGTGAAATAATTGGCAAAGGGCATAATAGTAGAGAAAATGAAAATTCTGTGGTAGGCCATGCAGAAATTAAGGCGATTGAACAAGCATGTAAAAATCTTGGTAGTTGGAAACTAGATGGATGCTCTATTTTCGTTACGATAGAGCCCTGTCCGATGTGTGCAGGAGCAATTATGCAGTCAAGAATAACAAATGTTTATTATGGTGCAGGCGATGAAAAATCTGGTGCTTTTGGATCGGTATTTGATTTAACTACAATTCAAGGGTTTGCTCATTATCCTCATGTTAGAAAACAAATCATGGAAAAAGAATGTTCAGAATTAATGCACTCATTTTTTAAAAACATCAGAGCTAAGCAACAAAAAAACTAGTTATTATAGTATAATATAGGTACAAAAGAGGTAGGTTATGGCATATTTAGCATTATATCGTAAATACAGACCAAAAAATTTTGATGAGGTGTTTGGTCAACAGCATATCGTAGAAACATTGAAAAATGCAATTAAACATAATAAATTAGCACATGCGTATCTTTTTTGTGGCCCAAGAGGAACGGGAAAAACAACGGTAGCAAAAATTTTAGCAAAAATGGTTAACTGTGAATCAGAAAACGAAAGACCGTGTTGTATTTGTGCAAGTTGTATTGATATACAAGAGTCAGCGCATCCAGATGTTGTAGAAATGGATGCTGCTTCAAATAATGGCGTTGATGAAGCTAGAGAGCTTGTAGAGAAAGTTAAGTATGCTCCAATGAGTGGAAAATACAAAGTCTATATTATAGATGAGGTGCATATGATGACAACAGGTGCATTTAATGCATTGCTAAAAACAATTGAAGAACCACCTTCTTTTTGCATATTTGTGCTTGCAACAACAGAACCTCATAAAATTCCATCAACAATCATTTCACGATGCCAACGTTTTGATTTTAAAAAACTTAGTAAAAAGGTAATTCAAATTAATTTGGCACAGATTTGTGAAAAAGAAAAGATTAATTGTTCAAAAGAAGCTATATCTCTAATTGCTGATTTAGCAGATGGAGGAATGAGAGATTCTTTGAGTATCTTAGATCAGTGTATTGCATATGCTCAAGATGACATAAATTTACAAGACGTCAGTGATGTTTACGGAGTAGCAACTACAGCTGATAAAATTGAATTATACCAATTGATATACGAGAAAGAAGTAAAGAAACTAATAGAAAAATTATCGGAAATAGAAACAAATGGCATTGATATAAGAAGATTAACTACTGATTTAATAGATATTGCTAAAGAGACAGTTGTTTATATCTATAGTAAGAATATGGATACTTTGAGTGTGCTAAATGAAGAAAATGTCCAAAAAATGGCATCTATGTTTGATTCAAATACTTTATTAACATATGTTGATTACTTGATAGACACATTATCAAAATATCGAGATGCTACAAGCACATTAACTTATTTAGAGGTTTGTCTTTTGAAAATGGTTGAATTTAATGAGAAAGCATTAATCGTTGTTGAAAAAGAAATAGTAACAAAAGAAGAAAATAAACCGGTTGTAATTGAAAAAAAATCTTATAGTGATGAAGAGTATTATCAAATGCTTTTAAAAGCAACTAAAAAAGTCAAAGAGGTGGATGCTAAAATAATAAATGGCATTTTTGCTGACAATTTCTTTGGGAAAGAAAAACAGTTGATAAATTTAATAAAAGAAGCGGAAATTATGGCTTCAAGCAAAACTAATATTATTTTGACAGTTGATAATAGAGCAGATGCGAATTTTATCAACAATAAAGAAAATAATATAATAGTAGAAAATATGATGGAAAAATATCTTCCAAATAGAAAAGACATAGTTTGTATAACTAGAGAAGAAAGAGATTTCTTGATTACGTATTTTAAAAATGAGAGAAGCAAGGTTCAAAAACCAAAAAAAGCAACTCCAAAAAAGAAAGAGGAAACCATTACCCCCGAAGAAAGATTAACTTCTTTATTTGGAAAAGATGGATTTGATATTGTTGGAGAATAATGTATGTACCCAAGCACACTAGAAAAACTAATGGAATATTTAAGAGTTCTGCCTTCGGTGGGACAAAAAACAGCAGAAAGATATGCTATGAGACTTTTAGAGCTTCCTAAAGAAGAGATAGAAGCTTTTGCCAATCAGTTATTATTAGTAAAAGAAAGAATCCACAAATGTGCTATTTGTGGCAATTTAACTGAAAGTGAAAAATGCAAAATTTGTGAAGACCCTTCAAGAGACAAAGAAGTAATCTGTGTTGTGCAACAGACCAAAGATTTAATTGCGATAGAGAAAATGGGATCATATAATGGTGTCTATCATGTGTTGCATGGTGCTATTTCTCCAATTAAAGGTATTTTGCCAGAGGATTTAGATTTTCAAAATTTATTTGATAGAATAAACGAAAACACAAAAGAGATTATTATTGCGACAAATTCTACAATGGAAGGAGATACAACAGCGCTATATATATGTAAGATATTAAAACCTAATACACATCTTACAGTAACAAGATTAGCTTCAGGATTGCCAACAGGCAGTAATCTTGATTATGCAGATGAACTCACATTAATGCATGCTTTCAAAGGTAGAATAAAACAATAAGAGGTGAACTATGGCTGCAATCACTTATGTTACAGATGAAAAGATGATAGATTACCATCGAGTAAATGGATCAAACTCAATAGTATTCTGGCGTTTGTCAACGAAGAATTTTTCTGATTTTAATATTGGTGATTTGCTATTTTTCTTATCTAGAGACAATACTACAAAAACTAGAAAAGAAAAAGGGTTAGTTGGTTATGGTAGATTTAGGAGTTCTTCATCAATGTCAATTTCAACAATGTGGAGAAAGCACAAAACTAAAACAGGTTATATATCAAAAAAAGATTTATACGAGGCAATTGATAAAAGCAAAAAGACAAAAGAAATGCCGGAAAAAATAAATTGTCTAGTTTTAGATAGAGTGGTGTTTTTTAGAAGTCCAATCTATCTATCTGATCTAGGTTATAAAATTCCAATGAATTTAGAAAGTTTCACTTATTTAGATAAACATGAAGGGCAACAAACCCTAAGAATATTAGAAGAAGCTCAAAAAGTAGGTTTAGATTTATGGAGTTCGATACAAAGTGAAGCAGATGAAAATAGTTTTAATCAGCAGCTTATGCAATATAAGATTGCTACGATAGTAGAGTCGTTGGGAATTGAAGATGAGATTACGAGGAAGTATTACAAAAAAATAGAGAAAAAATATAGCATTGATAATCATCTATGGATAAATAATAAACATATTGGATTTATAAATTTTGGCAAACCAAATATCTTGTTTTATTTGTTTCAAACAAACATTAGAGACAGTATAGTGAATTATTATAAAATGATTGGTCAACTAGTCTGCTTGCTGCTAAACATAGAACAAACAATAAAGGAAAAAATTAAGATTGTAGTAGTTTCTAATAGAGAGTTTAGTGACTCACAAAAAGAAATGTTAAATAAAATAGGGATAAGTTTTTTATATGAAAAAGAATAGTGGCAAACACTACTGTTTTGTTAAAACACATCTTTTATATTTTGAAGCATAAGATTGTACATATTCAATTTCTGCTTTAGACAAAATATCCTTAAATATGCTAAGGCCATCATGGTCTTTTTTAATTTCATATTCAATCTCATAATCAATTAATCCATTATAACAATTAATGTCAAAGCATAATTCTGCTAATTCAGTTTCTACAGTTGCCCTATAAGTGACCAGCTCACCTATTAGATTAAAGGGAGGTAATATATTCATTTTATTAAGAATCAATATTATTTCGCTATCTTCATGAAATTGACCAGTAAACTGTTTTTCGTGTTCTAATATTTGATTATCTAATGTTTCTTTTAAAGTAAAGATTTTTTGATTGTCTTTAATTCTAATTCTGAAAGAATTTTCAGAGTTAAGTGAACCATAATAATAATTATGTTGTTTGACAAACAACAAGGGGCGATATAGTTCACTAAGCTTATCAAATTGTTCTTTATTAACAAGAGTTTTAAATTCTGTTTCTAGTTGATGTTTCATGTGGAATAACACCTCTCAAATATGATACAATAACTTAATAGAGAAGGAAAGAATTCTATGAAAAAGTTTGCTATTGTATCAAAAAATGATGCTGTATCTATAAAAGTCGCTATGACAATTCAAAAACAACTATTAGAAGGAAACATGCAATATGATGAGGAAAATCCTGATATAGTGTGTGTCATTGGAGGCGATGGGACGTTTTTATCAGCGATTCATAAGTATATTTATAGACTAGATGAAACAGCTTTTACTGGCATTCACACTGGGACTCTAGGTTTTTTTGCTGATTTCACACTAAAAGAAATGAAAGAGCTTGTTAGTCATATCTTAACAAAAGAGCCAGAGATAGAAAAAAGATACTTATTAAAAATAAATCTTTCTAATGGCAAAAAGTTTTATGCTGTAAATGAAATGAGAATCGAAAGTTATAAGACAAAGGTAATAGATGTTTTAATAAATGATGAGAAACTAGAAACATTTCATGGTTTAGGAATGTGTGTTTCAACCCAAATAGGGTCAACTGGATACAACAGATCAATATCAGGCGCTATAATTCAACCAGGATTAAATGTGCTACAACTAAAAGAAGTAGGCGGTATTCACCATTCATATTTTAATTCAATGATTAATCCAATAGTTTTATTGGGCTCAACGAAGGTTGATTTTATCAGTGAAGACTTCAGCAATACGAAATTGTGCTTTGATAGATATGATGTGGATTTAAAGGGGAAACTTCAAATAACATGTACACTATCAAACAAATTTGTTAAAATTGCTCATTATAAACCTCAAAGGTGGATAGAAAATATAAAGCAACTATTTTAAAAGAGGGAAGGACAACTAATGAATAATAGATGGTATAGAATTATTGAATCAATTAAATTCGCATTAGGAATGCTATTTATTGGCTTAGTCTTAATGAGAATAGGAAGCATAAAAGCAAACGGTGAGCTTATAAGTCTCATTATTTCAATGTGTGGATATAGCGGTAAGTTAATGGTAGATGCCTTTCCTTTTGTTTTGGCGATAAATTATATTGGTAAAACACATAAGGATGTAATTCCTGTAATTGCAACGATGATTAGTTATGCCTTACTAAATGTTGTAACAATGTTCTTTGCTAAAACATCCTTTAGTGCTACCTACTATAAAGAAATTTTAGGATTATCTTATGAAACCTTAAATCCATCAGGAAATATAATTGTAAAGTCACCTATTAATCTAGGTATTCTTGCTAGTATAATCGTTATCTTTATTGTCAAGGCATCATACAAACTTTCAAGAAAAAGATATAACTATGGTATGTTTGTGTTTGTTGACAATGATATTTGGTTCTTTTTGATGACAATAGTTTTTACTGTTGGAGCTGGTATTATAGTAAGTCATGAGTATGGTTATTTAGTAATGATTTTAAATAGTATTATGAATTGGATTGCGAAAAACCACTCTAATCCAGGAGTTATGTTTGTTTATGGCTTAATAAGGCAGTTTTTAAATGTCTTTGGAATGGAAGAAATTCTAACAAACAACTTTTTGTTTGGTAACCTAGGCGGAAGTTGGACTAATTCAGCTGAAGTTACCATTTTAGGTGATGTTAATATATGGATTGAACAATATAAAGCAAATTCTATATCAATTGGAACAGGAAGATATATAAGTGCAAGTTATATTATTAATATTTTTGCAATACCATCGTTGATAGTATCTTATTACGTTAATGTTTCCGACAAAATAGAAAGAAATAGATCTATAGGTTTGGTTTTGCTAGGAATTATCACTTCTTTATTTGGAGCAGCAACTTTACCAATGGAGTTAGTATTATTATTTACTGCGCCAGTTTTATTGGGAATGCATATAATAATGTGTGCTTTAATTCACCTAGCATGTGGATTAACTAATACCTATTTAGGGTGCGGTGCTTTTGGCAACCCAGGTTTTCTTGCTACTGGAAACATTTATGAATTAATTAAATATTCAAGAGATGTGAATTTGTTTCCAACTGTAAAAAGAATCATTTTAATTGGAATCGTTGTCTTTATTGTATATCAAATATTGGTATTCATTTTCTATAGAGTATTAGCTCATCACTTTTTAGAAAGAGAAAAACAAATTATCGAAGTAAAACAATATATTGAAAACCTTGGCGGAATCTCAAATATTAAGAAAATTACTTCATCAGCAACATCTATTATTGTAGTCTTATATGACAAAGAAAAGATTAATGTTCAAAATATTATTGATGGAAGAGCTTATAAAATAATTGAAAGATACTATGGTTATATAATTAATTATGGTCCAGCAAGCACAGCGTTGTGTAGGAAAATACGTAAAGAAATAAAAAATTATCAAGATTGTTTAGAATATAAAGTTTAAAGAGGTAAAAATAATGACTCAATATACACCAATGATGACGCATTATTTGCAACTCAAAGAAAAATATAGTGATGCATTAGTCTTCTATCGTTTAGGAGACTTTTATGAAATGTTTTTTGAAGATGCAAAAATAGCATCTCATGAGTTAGATTTAGTATTAACAGGAAGAAATGCTGGCGCAACTGAAAGGGTGCCTATGTGTGGAGTTCCTTATCATGCTGTTACAGGATATATTCAAAGGTTAATAAATAAAGGATATAAAGTTGCTATTGTTGAACAATTAGAAGATGCTTCTCAAGCAACAGGATTAGTGAAAAGAGATGTAGTCAGAGTTGTTACTCCAGGTACGATTATGGAAGAGTTGCTTGATGAAAAAAGCAATATCTTTTTAGCGAGTCTTGTGGATTATGGTTACGGTTATGCCTTAGCAATTTGCGAAACTACAACTGGAGAGACAAAGCTAGCTTCAATAAAGCATGACATGCCAACTCTAATTCAAACACTGATAAGTAATGATGTTAAAGAAGTTGTTGTTGACAGTAATTTTAATGGTAAAGCTATAAAAAACTTGGATAGCAGTTATTTTTTAACAGTTTCAGTATGCGATGAATCAATAATAAAAGAAGAATATAAATACTTATGTGAAGAAATAGAAGATGTTCACTTATTAGAAGCTATTGGGAAATTAATCAATTATTTAGAAATCACTCAAAAAAGAAGTATGTCTCATTTAAGAAAATTTAAAGAAATCAATGAAGATGATTTTCTTAAAATGGATTATGCAACGATAACTAATCTTGAATTGATACAACCATCAAGAACAGCCAACAAATCAATCACTTTATGGTCTTTTTTGGACAAAACAAGAAGTGCTTTAGGCTCAAGAACTTTGAAAAAATGGGTTTCAAAACCTTTAAGAAATGAGCAATTATTAAATCAACGTTTGGATTTTATTAATTACCTAAACACCAACTTTTTAAAAAGAGAACAATTAAAAGAAAACTTAAGTGAGCTCTATGATTTAGAAAGAATTGTCGCTAGGGTAGCTTATGGTTCAGCAAATCCAAAAGATTGCATTAGACTAAAAAAATCACTTGAAGTAGTTCCGGAAATCCACTCAATACTAAAAGACAGCAAAATATATCCAGAATATGATAATCTTGATTTGTGTGAGACCAGTTATGATTTGTTATCTAGAAGTTTAAATGATGATGTGCCAGTATATGTTAATGATGGTGGGGTTTTTAAGGATGGATATAATGTGGAATTAGATCATTATAGAGAAATCCAAAGAAATGGTCAAAACTGGTTAGCAACATTAGAGCAAAAAGAAAAAGAAAAAACAGGAATTAAAACTTTAAAAATAGGCTATAACAGAGTTATGGGTTATTATATCGAAATATCAAAAGGAGCATTAAGTCAAATAAAAGAAGAGTGGAGTTATCAAAGAAAACAGACTTTAACTACTGGGGAAAGATTTATTACTGATGAGTTAAAAGAACAAGAAAATATCCTTTTACATGCTCAAGAGAAAGCAATCAAATTAGAAAATGAATTGTTTTTTGATTTGATAGCACAAATAAAAAACAAGTTAGCAAGTATGCAACAATTAGCTATAGCTTTAGGAATTGTTGATGCTAACTATGCGTTGGCAGTAATAAGTAGTAACCACGGCTATGTTAGACCACAGTTTTCTAATGAAGGTATAATGGATGTTAAAAACGGTAGACATCCAATACTAGATTCGTTTAAAGATATGAAATATGTTGCCAACGACATCTATATGGATGATAATATTACAACTCTAATCATTACTGGACCAAATATGGGAGGGAAAAGCACTTATATGAGACAATGTCTGCTCATTGCGATAATGGCTCAAATAGGTTGTTATGTCCCGGCAAAGAGTGCTGTTTTGCCTATCTTTGATCAAATATTTACCAGAATTGGGTCAACCGATGATATTTTATCAGGACAATCAACTTTCATGGTAGAAATGTTAGAAGCAAACAATGCTTTACAAAATGCCACAAAGGATTCGTTAATAGTGTTTGATGAAATTGGAAGAGGTACTTCTACCTATGATGGTATGGCTTTAGCCCAAGCAATGCTGGAATATATTGATGCAGCAATTGGAGCTAAAACATTATTTAGTACCCATTACCATGAATTAACAGCATTAGAAAATAATATGGAACGAGTAAAAAATAAGAATGTGGAAGTTCATGAAGAAGATCAACAAATTACATTTTTGTACAAAGTAAAAGATGGTAAAGCTGATCGTTCTTATGGAGTTCATGTAGCATCACTAGCTAAAATTCCTGAAAGTGTAATAGAAAGAGCAAAAGAATTATTAAAAGGCTTTGAGCAAAGTAAGAAGCATAGAAATGATCAATCTCAAATTATAGTGATGGAAAAAATTCCTCCTCAGATAAAAGAAATAGAAGATATTATAAAAAAGGTCAATCCAAATAATATGACACCAATTGAAGCATTACAGTTAATAGCACTGATGAAAAATAAAATGGAAGGTAAGTAAAAGTGAGTAAAATTAGAATATTGGACGAACTTTTATCAAATATGATTGCAGCGGGAGAAGTTGTTGAAAGGCCAATGGGGGTAGTAAAAGAACTCGTTGAAAATTCAATCGATGCTCAAGCTACTAGAATAGAGATTCGTTTGATAAATGGCGGTTTAGATTACATCGAGATAACAGATGATGGTTGTGGAATGGATAAAAAAGATGCCACTGCTGCTTTTAGTCGTCATGCAACAAGCAAAATCTCAGAAGTAAATGATTTATGGCAAATAAGCACGATGGGTTTTAGAGGCGAAGCTTTACCTTCAATAGCATCGGTAAGCAAGGTTTCATTAACAACAAACGATGGAAATGATTCAACTTTAGTTAAAGTGGAATATGGAAAAATTGTTGAAGCAAAGCCATTTGGTGCGCCAGAAGGAACAACGATTAAGGTAGAAGGATTATTCTACAAAACACCAGCCCGTTTAAAACATTTAAAAAGCGCCAATGTTGAACTAAATTTAATATTAGATTTAATTTCTAAAATGGCCTTATCTCATCCTAAAATATCTTTTGAATTAACTAATGATGAGCAAATAAAAATACAAACCAATGGCTCAGGGTCTTTGCAAGAAGTAATCATGGCAATTTATGGAGTTGGAGTTGCCAAAAAATGTATTGCTATTGATTTTGAAGACTATGACTTTAAGTTAACTGGATATATAGTTGATCCAGCGATAACTAGAGCAACTAGACAATATATAAATTGTTTTATTAATGGACGAATCATTAAAAGTTATCAAATACAAAAAGCAATTATTGAAGGTTATAAAGGTTATCTAATGTCTGATAGATTTCCAATTGCGATAGTTAATATTGATATTGACTATAAATTGGTAGATGTTAATGTTCATCCTTCTAAATGGGAAATAAGAATTTCTAAAGAAAGACAACTATATAGGTTAATTACCAAGGGAATTAGTGAAATTTTAAAAAAAGAAATGACTCCAAGTGATTTGTTGCTTAAAAACTTATCAAGCTTAAAACAACAGCATGAACAAAATGAACTGGAATTAACAAAAAAAGAACTCTATGAGTCTTATGTACAACCTAGCTTAAATATTGTTCAAGAAGAAATACTAGAATACATTGAATCTGAACAAAGATATAGATTTGAATATTTAGCACAATTACATGGCAAATATATCTTAGCTAATGATGAAGAAAATTTATATATTATTGATCAACACGCAGCTCAAGAAAGATGCATGTATGAAAAAATACAAAATCAAATAATGGATAAAAGTGTTATAACTCAACATTTACTGTTACCTTTAGTAATTGAAGTAAGTCCAGCAATTGTTAATCAACTAGATATAATTAACCAACAATTAGATTGTATAAAATTAAAGTTTGAACAATTTTCAATGAATTCAATAGTTACACGCGAAGTGCCAGATTTCTTTGACCAAATTGATGAACTTCACTTTATTCAACATTTAATAAACGAAATAATTGAAGATAAACAGATGAGCAGAATTGATATCAGAAAAGAGAAAATTGCCTCACTAGCTTGTCATAGTTCGGTTCGTTTTAATCAATATTTATCAATGGAAGAAAGCAAAAAACTTTTAGAGAGACTTTCAAAATGCAATCAACCATTTAACTGCCCACATGGTAGGCCAACAATGATAGCTATAAATGAAAAAGATTTAATTAAGGAGTTTAAGCGTGTCTAAAGTCATCGTTATAGTAGGCCCTACAGCTGTAGGTAAATCAGCACTTTCAATTGAGTTGGCTAAAAACTTCAATGGAGAAATAATCAATGGTGATAGTATTCAGGTTTATAAGGGTCTAAATATTGGGAGTGCAAAAATAACAGAAGAGGAAAAACAAGGAGTAGTACACCATTTGCTAAACTATAAAGAATTGAGCGAACGATATGATGTGGCTATTTTTCAAAAAGATGCTAGAGAAAAAATTGAAGAAATTAATAAAAAAGGTAAAATCCCTATTATTGTTGGAGGAACAGGACTATACATTAAAGCATTATTGTATGATTATGAATTTGTAAAAATCTCCAACAATATAGATGAATATAAATATAAAGATTATACTAACGAACAATTACATCAGAAATTAAAAGAGTTGGATAAAAAAACAGCTAAAACAATTCATCCTAATAATAGAAAAAGAGTTATTAGAGCTTTGATTATGGCAGAAAGTGGAATAAAAAAATCTGATCAAGAAAAAAAACAAAAAGGCATAATGATTTATGATGCCAAAATAATTGGTCTTACAATGGATAGGGAAAAACTAAAAGAAAGAATCCATTTAAGAGTTGACAAGATGATTGAAGAAGGACTGATTGAAGAAATTAATACATTATTTAATAATTATTCATTAAAAAGTCAAGGATTTGCTGGCATAGGTTATAAAGAAATGATTCCATATTATTTAAATCAAGAACCTTTAGAAAAGTGTGTTGAAAAAATCAAGACTCATACTAGACAGTTTGCTAAAAGACAATACACTTGGTTCAATAATCAAATGAAGGTTGACTGGTATAATATTGAAGAAGAAGACTATTTAGAAAAAATATATAAAAATGTAAAGGAGTTTTTAAATGGACAATAGTAGAACTAAAAATATGATTGGCCAAGAAAACTTCGACTTGATTCAAGATAAAACAGTAATGATTATCGGTCTTGGTGGTGTTGGCGGTTATGCTTGTGAAGCACTTGTAAGAAGCGGAATTGGTAAAGTAATTTTAATAGATAATGATAAAGTTGATAATTCAAACATTAACAGGCAGATAATAACCACCGAAAAAACAATAGGCAAAAGAAAAGTTGAAGTAATGAAAGAAAGGCTTTTAAGTATTAATCCTAAGTTAAAGATAATTAGTTATGATGTGTATTTTTCTGAAGAGAACATAGAGCAAATATTTAATGAAAAAATAGATTATGTTGTTGATGCCATAGATACTATGAGCAGCAAAGTAGCTTTATGGAAATATTGCCTGGGAAATAATATAAAAGTAATCTCTTGTTTAGGAATGGCGAGAAGATTAGACCCGCAGAAGGTATTTATTACAAAACTTTCTAAAACAGAAAGTGACCCAATGGCTAAAGCTCTCAGGTCATTAGCAAGAAAAAATAATGTTTCTTTAGATATTCCAGTAGTATTTTCGAAAGAAAAACCATTAGAAATAAGTAAAGCAGAAAAAGAAAACTTAGGGTCAATGATTTTTGTTCCAGCAACTGCAGGAATAATATGTGGTTATTATATTATAAATGACATCATTGACATAAAAGATAAATAGTGTAAAATAAAACTCCGAAGGTGAAAGAAATGAAGTTAATTGTAGGTTTAGGAAATCCAGGAAGAGAATATAAAAACACCAGACATAATGCTGGTTTTTTGGCTTTGGATATCTTGGCTGATAAGTTAAATGTGAAAATGAATAGAAAAGCATTTAATTCAACAATTGGCAAAACAATGTATAAAGGCCAACAAGTTCTTTTAATGAAGCCACAAACCTATATGAACAATTCTGGAGAAGCGGTTAGAAAGGCGATAAATTACTACCAACTTAATCCCCAGGAAGACTTGATAGTAATTTATGATGACTTAGATTTATGTTATGGTCAAATTAGACTAAGAGCAAAAGGATCAGCTGGAGGCCATAAAGGAATGAAAAGTATTATTGCCAACATTACAACACAGGAATTTCCTAGAATAAGAATTGGAATTGAAAAGAATCCTTTTATTCTAACATCTGATTATGTATTGGGGAGAGTTGAAAAAGAAAATTTACCAGCCTATAAATCAGCAGTAGAAAAAGCAGCTTTAGCAGCCATTGATTTTATTGATTTGCCTTTTAATAAAGTAATGAATATGTATAACAAGAAGGAAGCAGATGATTAATTTCTACCAATTGTTGGAGAAAGACCCAGCAGTGTTAGCCTTAAATAATAATGTCGAAAAGATAAATGGGTTAACAGAAACAGAAGAAACACTAGTTTTAGCAACCAGCTTTCACCAACAACAAGAAACTAAAATTGTCGTAAAAGGCAATATGTATACAGCACAACAACTTTACTACAGGTTATACCCCCTATTAAAGGATGATGTGCTGCTTTTCACTATGGAAGAGTCGTTAAGAGTAGAAGCAGTAGCTGCTTCTCCTAGTATGTATGCTAACCAGATGGAAGTGTTAACAACTTTATGTTTAGATGAAAAACCAAAGATAATTATTACTCATCCAATGGCGATAATTAGATATTTACCAAAAAAGGAAACTTTTGAAAAACAAATACTAAATCTTTCAATCAATCAAAAATACAACATGAATGATTTGAAAAACGATTTAATAAAAAGTGGATATAAACAAACAGCTAGAATTGACCAACCATTAACCTTTTCGCTAAGAGGAGGAGTTATTGATGTTTTTTCAATTCAAGATGAAAAACCAATAAGAATAGAATTCTTTGATGATGAAATAGATTCAATTCGTTATTTTGATATTTCAACTCAAAGAACAATAAAACAAATCAAAAGTTGTAAAATTGTACCAGCCTCACTTTTAATCTTTGATGAATCTTTTGCCTCTTTTGAACAAAGAGTAAAAACTCAATTAGAAAGGGATAGAAAAAAAGCTATAAACTATTCGACACTAAAAGAAAATGTTGAAAGAGATATTAGCTATTTAAAGAAGAATATTTTTGAACACTATTTATATCGTTATCAATGTTTTAAAGAAAACACAGCCTCACTGCTTGATTATGTAAAACATAAGCAAGTAATAATTTCAACTTATGATGACATAAGAGCTAATCTAGATTTAATATTAGATGAAAATTATGAATATATTGGAGAACTTTATAACAACAATGCAGGATTAAATTACTATAGTATTTTCGATGATTTTGACCGAGTTGTTGAAAAGCATAAACCTTATTACATTAAAAGTAGTTTCGCTAGTTTAGATGGCATCAAGTCAAAAGTAAAGATGACTTATTTCCCGTTACTACCTTTGGATAAAGTAGTTGAAGAAATAGTTAGATTATCTAAAAGAAATAAAATTATCTTATCGATAAATAAAACGCAAAGAGAACTACTGGAAAGTGCTTTTGATTATGGAAAATATAATTTAGATGATTATGTACAATTTACCGATGTAGAGTTATTTGAAGGGTTTAATTATGAAGAGATAATGGTTTTAACTGCTAAAGAATTATTTGGTGTTAAGATTGTTAAAGGAAGATATGAAAATAAATTTAAAGATGCAGTTGTATTAGAATCATATACTGATTTAAAAATTGGGGATTATGTTGTTCATAATCAACATGGTATTGGAAGATATGAAGGGATAGTAACTAAAAAAATTCAAAATAAACATCGCGATTATCTACAAATTAGATATAAAGATGATGATTTACTGCTTGTTCCACTTGAACAATTTAAATTAGTTAGAAAGTTTTTAGCTGCTGAAGGAGTTGGAGTTAGATTAAACAAACTGGGTAGCAAAAGCTGGGAAAGAAGTAAACAAAGAATTCAAGCTGAGGTAAATGATATTGCAGAAAGACTAGTGAATCTCTATTCGGCCAGAGAAGAAAATATTGGTCATGCTTTTAGCAAGGATGATGAGAATACCCGAAAATTTGAAGCCAATTTCCCTTATCAATTAACGGAAGATCAAGAAAAAGCAATTGCTGAAATTAAATATGATATGGAACAACCTAGACCAATGGACAGATTACTATGTGGAGATGTTGGTTTTGGAAAAACAGAAGTAGCAATGGTAGCTGCTTTTAAAGCGGTTAAAGATTTAAAACAGGTAGCTTACTTGTGTCCAACAACAATACTTTCTTTACAGCACTATAATACTTTTTTGGATAGATTTAGAGATTTTCCAGTAAAGATTAAACTCTTGAATAGATATGTTGTGGCTTCTCAACAAAGGCAAATCATTAAAGAATTAAAAGAAGGTAAAATAGATATTTTAATTGGAACCCATCGCATTATCAGTGATGATGTTGAATTTGCTGATTTAGGGCTTTTAATTATTGATGAAGAACAAAGATTTGGTGTACAAGCCAAAGAAAAAATCAAAGAATATAAAAAAAGCATCGATGTCTTATCATTAAGTGCGACACCTATTCCTAGAACATTACAAATGTCACTAGTTGGTGTTATGTCTTTGTCACAATTAGATACAGCTCCACAAGATAGGATGCCAATTCAAACTTATGTGGTCGAAAAAAATGATTCTTTAATAAGAGAAGTTATTTCTAGAGAACTGGCAAGAAATGGACAAGTATTCTATTTATATAACAATGTCAGTAATATTTACAATGTGGCTAGAAAAATATCAGTAATGATACCAAATGCTACTGTGGCAGTTGGTCACGGTAAAATGAATAGAGAAGAAATAGAAGATGTCATGTACCGCTTTATAAACAAAGAGTTTAGCATTCTTATCTGTACTACTATTATTGAAACAGGAATTGATATACCAAATGTCAATACTATTATTATTGAAGATGCAGATAGATTTGGATTGGCCCAACTTTATCAAATTAGAGGCAGAGTAGGAAGAAGCAATAAAATAGCTTATGCATATTTGATGTATCATAGTAACAAGCAACTATCAGAAACTGCAACTAAAAGACTTCAAGCTATTAAAGAATTTACGGAATTAGGTTCAGGATATAAAATTGCGATGAGAGATTTAACTATTAGAGGAGCAGGAGACCTGTTGGGAGAAAGGCAGGCAGGTTTTATTAACACCATAGGAATGAGCCTATATTTAGAAATGCTCAACAAAGCGATTAATAAACAAAAAGGAATTGTTGAAGAAGAAATTGAAGAAGCAAAAAACAAGGTTAGTGAAATAGATGGTTATATTCCAGGCAAATTTGTCAGTGAAGATATAGAAAAACTTGAAATTTATCAAAAACTAGCAATAATAAATACAGAAAAAGATTTAATCAATTATAACAAAGAATTGACAGATTATTATGGTAAACTGCCAGCAGCAATTGGTAATCTTTTTGAAAAGAAAAATTTGGAGTTAATGTTAAATACAGATAGAATAGCTTCTTATGATGAATATGAAAAAGAAAATAGAATTGCACTGACACAGGAATACTCATCATCAATTGATGGAGTCAAATTTTTTGAAAAAATCTCAAAAATCTCTAATGAGATTAAATTAAGATATATAAAAGGTCAAATCATCTTAGTTTTCGAAAAGAAAAAGAATTATATGGATAGGATTGCGAAGGTATTGGAGGTAATTAATGATTTATGAGATTAGATAAATATTTAAAAGTTTCACGAATATTAAAAAGAAGAACTGTATCAAAAGAATTAGCAGTTAATGAAAGAATCACAATAAATGGCAAAATTGCCAAACCTTCAAAAGAAGTTAAAATTGGTGATATTATTGAAATTACCTATGGAACTAGAGTAATGAAAATCAAAGTGTTAGACATCAAAGATGTTGTAAGAAAAAATGATGCTAGTATTTTATATGAAGTATTAGAAGAATATAAAGTTGAACAAAATGAAAAACAAGACAAAGTTTAAATGAAATAAGGATATGCATTTTAAATCAATGTTGTAAACTAATTTATTTATATACATCAATTAATCTGATATTGTATAATATAACCATGAAATCATACAAATATAGTGCCTTTATTTCTTATCGTCATGAAAGTCCAGATCAAGAAATAGCACAGAAACTGCATTCAATAATTGAAAACTATCACATACCATCTCCACTTAAAGAAACCTTAGGTGTTTCTAAAATGGGTAGAGTTTTTCGCGATCAAGAAGAATTACAACTTTCATCAGATTTAGGTGAAGAAATTCGTGCAGCGCTTAGAGATTCTCAGTGGTTGATATGCATTTGTTCGCCAAGATATTTAAAATCAAAATGGTGTCTTGAAGAACTGGATTATTTCATCTCTTTAGGTAGAAGAGATCATATCTTAGCCATTCTTGTAGAAAAAGAACCAATAGATTCTTTTCCTTATTCTTTACGCTATGAAATAATTGATGGTGTTCAAGTAGAAAGAGAACCTTTAGCCGCTGATGTAAGAGCAACTTCAATACAAGAATCTATTAAAAAACTTAATAACGAGAAACTAAGAATACTGGCTCCAATGCTTGGGGTTAATTATGATGATTTAAAGCAAAGAGATCGTATAAGAAAAAACAAGATTATGTTGACTACTATCGCTTGTGCTTTTATTTTGCTAGCGAGTTTTTTGACATACGTAATTGTTAAAAATAAACAAATCACCAATGAAAGAAACAGTGCCTTAATAGCTGAATCAAAATGGCTGGCCCAATCAGCTAATGAGGCACTGGATAATGGCAATAAAAATCTATCATTATTATTATCGCTTGAAGCCTTGCCAAAAGATGGCAATAATCCAGATAGGCCAATTGTTGATGAAGCAGTAAGTGCACTTTATAATGCCTTGATTTATGGTGCTAATGACCAGTATTCAGCAATATATGATATTAATATGCCTTATACAAAATATATAGGATTATTGGATTATCTGGCAATTAAAAATGGAGATGAAATACTATTCTATAATAAAACAGACGGAAAACTTAATCCTGATGCTGATGTAGGGGATTTAATGTATAAAATATCTTTTGATGAGATGACTTACAAAGAGAAGGCAGAAAAAGAGTACAACAGTTTAAGCGATGAAGAAAGAAGGGTACTTGGACTTGATAGTTATTTTTCAATTCATAATATTTATCGTGGCGAAAATGAACTGTCAACAATCAAAGCTTATAGTACAATATATTTAGCAATTAATAGTGACAATAAATTATATCTTTATGATTCCAAATTGATTCGTCATACATATTCAGTTGATTTAGCGCAATATCGAGATGATGGATTTTTTAAATATACTTGGTATGACTTTAGTGTTCCAAATGAAGAAATGGCAATTTATATTGATTCATCAGCAGATGGAAATTATATCGTATCGGTTTATAGCCCTTATGTTGTTATTTGGGATACTGCAAGTGAAAAAATAAACAATATTCTTTTTTATCCTGATTTCGATAAGGGATATTTTAAAAATATAAATATTGATCCACAAAAACCTATTTTGGGAATTCTTACTAAGTCGGGTAATGTTTTTATTTATGATATTGACAATAAGAAAACTATTTGCTGTATGGATAATCAGTCAATTCCTTTGGATGGTTTTTATTTCAATGTGGATGGAACGAAGATATTAGCCTATTCAACAGCGAAAAACACGATTATGTTATTTAATGCTAATACAGGTGAACTTTTGCAAAAACTCAATGTTGATTTCAATTTGGAAAGTGCACAATATTTTTGTATAGATGGTTATGGAAATGCAACTAGAGATGATTATATTGTTGCCAGCGGAAAAAATATTATCCGTGTTTATATGGCCGGAAATTCATCTTCGATGGAGATCATTACTTCGCTAAAGGAAACAAATGCGAGAACTCACGATAATTTTACTACCTTATCTTTAAGTGGAGAAACAGTCTTTACTTACACTACCACAACTTCCTTTAACAAATATTTATGTGTTAATGATGCAAAAACCGGAAAGGTGTTACACAGATATGATATACCAGTCTTTATAAATCAAACTGTAAGCCTTGGACATAATGAAGTATTTGTTTTTGGAACCAATAATCTTTCAAAAGAAGCAGAAGATGAATATGGAGTAACAAAAGTATTTAATGGCAGCAGTGGAGAATTTATAGAAACTATTACCTTCATTCCAGATTTTAATGGAGATGGCAAGGCTGATGAAGGAACTGTAAAAACTTATGAGTGTAAAAATATATCATATTCCAAACAAGTAGATGCGTTGATTGCTGAAGTGCATAAATATATTGATAATAAATACATCGATTCACTTTTCATATTAGATGGGAAAAGTCATGAATTGTTATGGAATATATCTGCAAACCTCAGTAAACATGAATTTGAATTTGATGAAAATGAATATGAAGTAGTTGGTCTGGGTTATCAATTAATTCATGATGGAAATGATATGTTGATTATATATCGATGTAAAAAGAAAGATGCACCTAGTTATACTTCAGAAGGAATAATGGGTGTAGAAATAAGAAATGTTAGGACAGGACAGTGTAAGAGTGCCTATACTTTAAATATAGAATATTTGCTTAATATTGAATATAATTTTGTATATTTTGTAGATGAAGAAAACGGCTTACTATATACAAGAAAAATAAATATAAGCAAAAATAAAGAGGATGATTTAAATAGTTTTTATGATTTATATAGTGGAGATTTAAAAGGGCAAATAGGTTATTATGAATATATTGAATTATATAATAATAAATTTTCCAAAGAAAAATATTGGTTGTTTGGAAATCATCGTGTTAGAGCTAAAGACAATATAGTCTATGATATTGACAGTAATGAAGTAGTACTAAAATTTCAAAATAATATTAAGATTCTTTCTTCATCTGAAAATGGTGAAGCGTTAGAAATTATGTATACTGGCATTGATAAATTCAGTAGTACTTGTTATGTTGTTCATCATACTGATCTTAATACCATGATTTTTTCAGCAAACGAAATGCTTAATGGCAGAGAACTAACTTTAGAAGAGAAAAAGAGATATTTTTTAGAATAATTTTAGATACAAAAAAGTTGATAAGGGATATATCTATTGAAAGATATTATAGGATTGTGATGAAATTAAAAATATAGTTATAAAAAACTGTTCAACAAGAACAGTTTTTTAAAGGATAGAGTTAAAAACAAACCATTTAAAGATGTTAAAAAAAGAGTTTAAATAATATGATTTTTTAATTTTATGGATAAACTCTTTTTTAATGATTTTAAATTTTCTTATTTTGATAATTCTACAACCCAGTCTTTACCTTCTTTTATGTGATAGGTATCTTTAAAACTATTTTGATTTAAACCAATAGAAATATAATTACTACTAGAATTAAACAAGACAGGTTTATTTAAATCAACATAACCAAATGATTTTTCATACGGAACATCTGCTTCAAAATAAACTTTATCATTATGACTAATTTTAACGTGAACAATATCACCATGATTATAGCCAATTTTAATGAAATCTTTAGTTAAGATGTTAAAAACTATTGAACCAAAAGGGTCTAATACACTGATAATAATTCCTTTAATGTCAGTACTTTTAACAGTTGCTTTTACATATTCATAATCTTCAACAACAATTTCATTTGCTGGGTAAATAGGACCAACTTCTTCAAAAGAGATAATTGAGCTAGCAAGTCTAGCAGCTGTATAAGCAAATATGTCACGACCATGAAATACTGAAACATCTTCAGTTCCTTTATATCTATTGATGGTTGTGTCAATTTCCCTTACTTCTTCAATACCTACTTCATAATAAACATGAGTTAAAGTTCCATTATCAGGAGTAATTACATAATTACCATCTTTTAATTTAGCAACACAAGCTTTTCTTTTAGTTCCAACACCTGGATCAACAACACTTACAAAGATAGTGCCTTTAGGCCAAAATGGCACAACAAATGCCAATTCTCTAGAAGCAGCAAGGATATTAAATTGTTCAATATCATGAGTTATATCAAAACACTCTAATTCACTATCTATTTGTTTAACAACACCACGCATTGTGTTTACTGCTCCCCAAGTTAAACTAAAATCGGTTTGCCATACAATGCTTGGTTTCATTTGGTAAATACTACTTTCCAATCTTTTCCAGCAGAGTTGATATCGTATTTTTCTGCAAAACTAGCTTGATTTAATGCTAAGCAAATATCCAACATAGAACCACTGAAGATAATAGGTTGATTAAGACTTGCATAACCAAAGGATTTATGAAACAACACTTTTTCATTAAATTTAACTTCATCTTTGTAAGTTATCTTGACATTGACATAATCTCCTTCAACAAATCCAGCTTTTTTAAAATCTTTATAAGTGATATTTGTAAAAACATTTCCAAAATGTTTGAAGACAATAATAATATTTCCTTCAACATGATTTTCCTTGATAATAGGATTGTAAAAAGTGTCATGTAAAACAACTTCATCAACTGGATAAGCAGGACCAACCTCTTCAAAGGTAATAACATTAGCTGCTAATTTGGCAGCGCAATAAGCAAACAAGTCACGACCATGGAAAATTGAAGTGTCTCTAGTTGATGGAAGTCGATTAACTGTTTCATCAATTTCTCTTATTTCTTCAATCCCAATTTCATAATAAACATGAGTTAAAGTACCATTATCTGGAGTAACAATATAGTTGCCATCTTTTAATTTAGCAACACAAGCTCTTCTTTTGGTTCCAACACCTGGATCAACAACACTTACAAAGATAGTGCCTTTAGGCCAAAATGGAACAACAAACTTAAGTTGAGAGCTAGCTTCCCAAGTGTTAAATGGGGTAACTGAATGAGTAATGTCAGTAGTAATTAAATCAGAACAAATATTGCTGCAGACACCTTTCATAGTACAAACACTACTATTGTCTGGTCCAAAATCTGTCATCATACAAATAGTTGGATATTTCATAAACACCTCCAATATATCCACATCTTAGGCACACGCGGAGTGATAAACCCAGAGATAATATAGTAAGCACAGAATAGTGCAATTAAACAATAAATTAATTTAAATATTTTGTCGTTTCTTCTTTCAGGATATTCAGAATAATACGATCTTTTCTTTCCTTTGCCAAAACCTCTTAAATCCATAGCATTAGAAATATTACCCACTCTATCAAAAGAAGTGACAATTAAAGGAATTAAGATTATAACCATTTGTTTCAAACGCTCTATAGGCTTGGTTTTTTTAGCATCCAACTCCAAACCTCTACACTGCATTGAAACTGCAATATTCTCATAATCTCTTGAGATATCAGGAATATATCTAAAAGCAATTTCTACAATACTACCAAGTTTGTAAGGAAACCCTATATTAGTTAAACCAGCAGCTAATTCACTAGGAGTGATAGACATAATAAAAGCTAATGAGGTAGAAAAAGCAGTTAACATCTTTAATAGTCTAATTGACAAAAACCAAAGAGTTCCTCTAGTAACAATAAGATAGTCTGTATAAGCAAATAAAATTGTTTGGTCACCAGTATATTCTAACCCGCAAAGTGGATTAGCTAACCAATACAATACAATATTAAGAACATTCAAGAAAACAACAAAAAAGATTAATGGTTGAATTGTTTTCCAGTGTGGTTTTAAAGAAATTATACTGATGATTGAAAAAACAAATAGTGGTAGAATTATAGGCAAATCAAAAGACATCATAACGTAAACCATCAAAACAGCAAATAATCTAACCTTGGTAGTACCAGAAAGTTGATGTAGGAAAGTTTCTCCTTTTGTCAAATTAATAATATTAAGATTTTTCATGACGTTTTCTCCTTTCTGATACAATAAATGATTCAATAAAACTCTCAGGATTAATACCTAATCTGGTAGCTAAAGAGTATAAAGAGGTCTGTTTTAAACTAGCTCGTTCAATAATATCATTATCAGACAATATTTTAAATACTGAATCATCACCAATACATTTGCCGTCAGCAAAAACAATAGCTCTATCAGTATATTCAATTGCTAAATGCATATCATGAGTAATAAATAGTATGGTAATACCAAAATCCTTATTCAGTTTTTCCAAGAAAGACATTATTTCAGTATATACTCGATAATCTTGACCAGCAGTAGGTTCATCTAAAATAATAATTTCCGGATTCATAGCTAAAATAGATGCAATAGTTACTCTTTTCTTTTGCCCATAACTGACAACAGAAACAGGCCAATTTCTCATCGGCCAAAGATCACATTTTTTAAGTGCTTCCTCAATATTTTTTTCGATTTCTTCTTCAGATTTATTATTAAGAACTAAACCTAAAGAAACTTCATCTTTGATGATATCTTTAACTAGCATTTGGTTAGGATTTTGCATTACATATCCTATCTTCTGCCCTAATTCTTTAATAGAATAGTTTAGATAATTAACGCCTTCTAAATGAACTTCACCTTTATCAGGACGAAGAATACCACAAATTAGTTTAGCCATTGTTGATTTTCCTGCCCCATTTTTACCAATTACTGCAATTTTATCGCCTTTATTAATAGAAAATGATACATTATCCAATGCTTTGTTTTTATCATAAGAAAAATCAACATTTTTAACATTTAAAACAACTTTTTTTTCTTTGTAAGGCTTACTAGTATCAACATTACTATAGTAAGATACCAATTTTTCTTTATATTTATCCAATTTTATATCAAATATATTACTCGGATTATCATCAATAGTAACATTACAGCCTGCCATCTTTAAGGCTTGTAAGTAAAGGGGTTCTCTAATTCCTTTTTCAACTATGATATTTGAACAGAGAAGCTCATTAGGTTTCATATCTGCAATAATTTGACCATCTTCTAATAGAATAATTCTATCAACTGGACGATATAAAACATCTTCTAAACGATGTTCAATAATTATAACAGTACAGTTATTATTTTTTTGAATTTTATCAATTAAATCGATAGCTTGATTACCCATTTGAGGATCAAGAGCAGCTAAGGGTTCATCGAAAAGAAGAATTTTAACATGCTCATGCATAATACCAGCTAAAGAAACGCGTTGTTTTTGTCCGCCAGAAAGATTATAAGGAACATGTTCTAAGAACTCTTGCATACCAACAAGAGTTGCAGAATTCAATACACGTGGAAGCATTTCTTCTCGTGGCATGTTATCGTTTTCCAGTGCATAGGCAATATCTCCTCCGACAGACAAACCAACAAATTGGGCATCAGAATCTTGAAGTACTGTGCCAACAACAGAACTCAAACTAAAAATGCTAGAATGCGATGTTTCATTTCCAGCAATTTTACAAGATCCATGAATTTCGCCTGGATATGAGAAGGGAATTAAGCCATTAATACAATTGGCTAGAGTGCTTTTCCCACAACCACTAGGTCCTAAAATAAGCACTTTTTCCCCCTCATATATTGTTAAGTTTATGTTTTTTAAAGTTGGTTCAAGTTGGGATTTATATTTAAACGTGAAATCTTTAAATTCAACAATAGGCGATTTTGACATATTATTCTTTTGTTAAGTTAGTGCCACGAGCATTTCTAGCTGCTAAAGCTTTTAAGATAGGAATACCAGCTACAAGTAATACAGTTGAGTTAGAAACTGCAGCAACCCAACCTTGAGCAATAGAGATTTCTAATTCTCCACCAAAAATTAATTTTGTGAAGATTGGAGTAACAAAGCCAAATGCCAAGACATTACCTAATACAGCTAAAATAGCATAGATAACCATATGTTTAACATCGAAAACTCCTTCATCAATATTAGCACCGTAAAGTTTTAAACTACCTACAATAAATCCTAACAATGCATTACCAATTGACCAGTCAAACCAGAACCCCCAGCCACCAATTAAGTCAGCTAAAACGTTTCCTAAACCACATGCTAGCGCAGCTGGCAGTGGTCCAAATAAACCACCAACGATAATAGGAACAAGCATAGCTAAAGACAAGTTAGTGTTTGTGAATACAGTAATTGATCCATAAACCATTAATACCGCAAATAAAGCAATACCAATAGCTACACCAACAATAGTTTTAGTGTCCCATTTTCCCAATAGAATTTTTCCAAAACTTTCTTTTTTCATTTTTTCTCCTTTTCTCCTTTTCTATTTTTCTTGCAATATATAAAACACAAAAGTGTTATTGCCTAAAATATAAAACAGCATCCACAAAGGATGCCATTTAATAAACAAACATCTTCCCTTATGGGTTTATTTTATTGAGTAAATCTTTTTATGTCAAGCAATTTTCTTAAGTTTAATTTGCCAAGTAATACCTGTACCAATATTATAGGCTTTGGCAAAACTTCCTTGATTTATAGCAATTGCGACACAATCTAAAGAGTTTACATATAATAAAGTCTCGCCTACATTAACATCAGCAAAACTTCTGGCATATGCCATGATATTACTATAGACAACTCTGGTGTTGTTTGAAATTACTACTTCAACTTTATCGCCATGATTGATATCTAACTGTTTAAATAAGTTTCGAGGAATATTAGTCCATAATGAACCGTATCTTACATCTAGTACATCAATAGTTCCAGTAATGATATCATTTTCAATAAGAGCCTTGGCTACTGGTAATTCAACTATTTCTTCAACATCAAATGAAGGACCAATTTGTTCAAACGAAATCAATCCAGTAGCAAGCCTTGCTCCTGTATAAGCATAAATATCACGACCATGGAAAGTATAACTTTCCCCTGAATTTGGAAGTCTATTGACTTTTTCATCAAGAATGCGAGCTTCTTTAATGCCTAAAACTCTTTTAATGTGAGTTAAAGTTCCGTTATCTGGAGTAACCACATAAGTATCATTATTTGTTTTGACAACAACAGATTTACGATCGCTTCCAACACCTGGGTCAACTACAGAAACAAAAACGCTTCCTTTAGGCCAGTAATTGATTGTTTGAATTAAACGATAACTTGCTTCCCAGATATCATATTGGGGGATATCATGAGTTAAATCATAAATTCTGATTTCAGGGTTTACACAATTGGCAACACCATACATAGCACTTACTGCACCATCAGCTCTTCCGAAGTCAGATTGTAAAATTAGTGGAAACATAAATACACCTCACTTGACACTTTAAGAATATAACATTGAAGTGTATTTATCAAATATTAGTCCTTGAAAAAGATAATAAATAATGTTTTAATAAGGTACTTGATAAAAGGTGATGAAGATGAAGAAGAAAAAAGTGAAAAAGGGCAATCTATTAGGCAAATTCTTAAGAGTTTTTATTAGTGTGCTAATGATTTGTGGCATGATTTATATGTATTATCAAATGACAAGAGAAATAAAGACAACATTCTCTTTATTGAGTGATGTTAAAGAATCAGAAAAAGAATTGGCTCAATTAGAAGCTGAAAAAGAAAGTTTAGAGTTGCAAAAAGAAAAACTGACAGATGAAAACTATGTCAGTTCAGTTGCCAGAGGCAAATATTTAATTACTAAAGAGAATGAACAAATTTATGTTCTTCCTCCTCTTACTGAGGGAAACGATTAGGAAGTTGCTAGACTTCCTTTTTTAATGTATCTCTTACTTCCATTAAGGTAAAACCATGTAAGTTAAGACCATCCCATCTTGAAAGGTTATAAAGTCTAGTATCACCATAATTTAAACCAGAGCCCCAGACTTTATCAGTTTTGCCACATTTAACTAAAACAATATCTTCAGTAGCTAAAAGTAAATTTTTTAAATCGTTATTTTGAGAAAATTTTGCGTAGTTAGCTTTATAAAGGTTAATATGTCTTCGAGCATTCCAAACTTTATCAACATAATTAACAACCCCTTTACTATATTGCATAATCTCTTTTCTATCTACAGCATTTAAAAGTTTATCAGCACGATAATTATCATTAAACATCAGGGCTTTGCGATATTGTAGATATTGTTCCACACACCAAAATTTATATCCATCAATAAAAAAACTGCAAGGATACCAAACACTTAGATAACCATTTTCTTCTTCAACTTTTTCAAAAAAGATAACTTTCATATAATCACCATCTCAATTATATAAGAAAAGAAGACTTGATTTAAGTCCTCTAAACAAATAATCTTAAAAAACCAAAAGCACCATAACAAGCAAGGGTCATAATAATTGCAGCAACACAAACTCCAAGAAAGATTGATAATAATCCTTTTTTAAAGTCAAACTGCAAAATTGTGGCCACAAGCGAACCACTCCAAGCACCAGTTACTGGTAAAGGAATACCAACAAAAACAGTTAGAGCGAAAAATCCATATTTTTCAACCTTTTCACTTTTGGCATGTAATTTTTCTTCATATTTTGTAAAGAAATTTCCCAAAAGTTTAGTAGTTTTTAAATATTTAATAATTTTCATACCGAAAATTAAGAGAAATGGCACTGGGAGCATATTCGAAATAATACAAATAGGTAAAGCTTTATACCAAGGAAAGCTGATTGCAGAAGCAAAGATGATTGCTCCTCTTAATTCAATAAGGGGAATCATCGAAATCATAAATAAAGCAAATTCACTTCCTAAAGCGCTAAAGAAATTAAATACTGCTTCAACCATTATTTAATAATACTCTCATTCCATTTTTCGTGAGGTTTTAATCCTAATAATTTAACAATGGTAGCAGCCACATTACTTAAACCAAAGTTGCCTTCTTTAATCTTGACATCATTATTGTAAATGATAAATGGAACCTTGTTTAAGGTATGGGCAGTTAATGGAATAATTGGTGCATCTTCACTTTTTCTTTTTTGATACATCTCATCAGCATTACCATGATCAGCAGTAATGACAACAGTATAATCCATTTCATCAGCAACTTTTAAAACTCTAGTTAAAGCTAAATCTACAGATTCTACTCCAATAATTGTCGCAGCATAGTCGCCAGTGTGACCAACCATATCCCCATTTGGATAGTTAACACGTAAAAACTGATATTTTTTTGATTTCATTGCTTCAATTAATAAATCAGTTATTTCCGCAGCTTTCATCCAAGGTCTTTGATTGAAAGGGACAATATCTGATGGTACCTCTTGCCAAACTTCAAGATTATTATCAAATTTTTCACTTCGGTTTCCATTCCAGAAATAAGTAACATGACCATATTTTTGAGTTTCACTAAGTGCATAAGAATGAATATTTTCTTTTGCCAATAATTCTGACATTGTGTGTTCAATTTTTGGAGGGTTTACTAAATAATTATTTGGAATATGCAAGTCACCATCATATTCAAGCATACCAGCATAGATTACTGAAGGATATTTATTGCGTTTGATAAAAGGTAAATCTTTGTTATCGAAAGCTCTAGAAATTTCTAAGGCTCTATCACCTCTGAAGTTAAATAAGATAACTGAATCATGATCATTAATAGTGCCAACTGGTTTTCCGTTTTCAGCAATTACAAATCCAGGTAAATATTGATCATCAAGATCCAGCTCTTTTCTATATGTTTCAATAGCTTCAGTTGCATTGGCAAATTGTCTGCCTTCGCCTTCAACATGGATTTTCCATCCATCTTCAACCATTTTCCAGTTAGCTTCATAACGGTCCATAGTAACAACCATTCTTCCACCACCTGAAGCGATTCTGGCATCAAAAGATGAATCATTTAATTTAGCCATTTCTTCTTCTAGCTGTTTAATGTAGATTTCACCAGTTCTAGGTCCAACATCTCTACCATCTAGTAGAGCATGAACTCTAACTTTTGAAAGGCCTTCAGCTTTAGCTTGATTAATCATAGCAATTAAATGAGAAATATGTGAGTGCACATTGCCGTCAGATAGTAAACCAATAAAGTGTAAAGTATGATCTTTAGCATTTTTTACTAAAGAAGTCCAAATTTCTGATTGGAAAATTGCTTTTGAAGCAATGGATTCATTAACTAATTTAGCTCCTTGAGAATATATTTGGCCACATCCTAAAGCATTATGTCCAACTTCAGAGTTTCCCATATCTCCATCTGAAGGTAAACCAACAGCTTCACCATGAGCAGCAATAGCTGTAGCAGGGCAAGTTGCCCACAATTTATCTAATGTCGGGGTATAAGCATTTTTTACTGCATTGCCATCAGACTTTTCATTAATACCAATACCATCCATAACAATTAATACAACAGGTTTTTTTTCCATAAAGTCCTCCTAAAATCACTCGATACATTTTAACATTTTTTTGATAAATATGCACTTATTAAAAGAAATGTAGTATTATGTATAATGAGGTAATATTTATGACAAAAAAAGATTTTTTAATAAATTTTCTATATTATTGTTGCATTGTTTTAATTGTCTATTTATGTGGCAAATATTTATTGCCTGTTATGATGCCTTTTATTATTGGATTTACCATTGCGTATTTTGTTAGGAAAATAGCAATAAAAATATTTGGCAAACCAGGCAGGAAGAGACTTATATTACTATTAATTGCATTTTATATCTTGGTAGTATTCTTATTTGCTCTTACTTCAGTGATTACTGTAAATTCATTGAAAACATTTGATTATGCGGGATTGTATTCTAACTATTTAGAACCAGCAATTAATATTGTTTATAACCATTTTATTGATTTAACTGAATCGTTGCCTGCAGAAGTAGCAGAAATTTTCAATCAGGTTATGTCATCAATTTTTGAAGCTATTAAGACTGTTCTAATGACAGTGTCAACATTTTTAATTAATTTTGTTAAAGGGTTAATAACATCATTTCCTAGCGTAATCATTACCGTAACAGTAACAATTGTTTCATCTATTTATATCATTTTAGATTATGAAGGAATTTTGGCATTTATATATAGAGTGTTGCCAACAAAAGCATCAGTTTTTTTAGAAGATGTAACACTATTTATTAAAGAGAATATTTTAAATGTTTTAAAATCCTACATAATTATCATGGGGATAACATTTGTTGAATTAACAATAGGCTTAACTATTTTAAAGGCAAAACCAACAATTTTATTAGCTGCTTTAATTGCGATAATGGATATTTTGCCAATATTAGGTGTTGGAACGGCACTAATTCCTTGGGGTTTTGTAGAAATGATTTTTGGCAATATTTTAAAAGGAGTTAGCGTATTAGTTTTGTATGCGGCAATAACAGCAATTAGAAATATTATCGAACCAAGAATTGTTGGAACTAAATTAGGATTAAATCCACTAGTAAGCTTAATTTCGATGATTGCAGGATTAAAAATGTTAGGACTTTTAGGAATGATTGGCTTTCCTTTGACAATTTCTTTCTTTATGTATCGAGATGAAAAAAAGAAAAATATGAAAAATGAAGAAACTCAAGAGGTTGCTAGCTAATAGCAATCTCTTTTAATATTCAGTCAGTAAAGTGATATAATTAATTAAGCATAGAAGGGACAGTTAATATGTATGATGTAATAATTATTGGAGCTGGTGTGGTTGGTTGTTCAACAGCTTACTGGCTTTCACAATATGAAATGTCAATTGCTCTTTTAGAAACGCATAATGATGTCGCTAATGGTACAACAAAGGCTAATTCAGGATGTATGCATGCTGGATATGACCCACAGCCAGGTTCTCTGATGGCTAAATATAATGTCGAAGGTTCATTAATGGCTAAAGAACTATGTGAAAAATTAGATGTTCCATATAGTAATGATGGATCACTAGTTTTGGCTTACAACCAACAAGACAGACAAACACTGCAAGAGTTATACAAAAGGGGAATAGAAAACGGAGTTAAAGAGCTCTATATTCTTGATGAAAAAGAAACCAGAAAACTAGAACCTTTACTAAGTGAAAAAGTAGTAGGATCCTTGTATGCTAAAACAAGCGCAATTATAGATCCTTGGCAATATACTATTGCTTTAGCAGAGGTAGCGGTGGAAAACGGAGTTGATTTAAAACTCAGTAATGAAGTAAAAGCAATTACGAAAGAAAATGATATTTTTACTATTACCACTAGTAAAGGTCAGTATAGATGTAAATATATAATTAATGCTGCAGGAGTTTACAGTGATGTTGTTCATGAGATGATTGGAGAAAAAGAATTTACCATCATTCCAGTTAGAGGACAGTATTTCCTATTAGATAAAAATGAAGGAGAAAAGGTTCACTTAACTTTATTTCAATGCCCTAGCAAATATGGTAAAGGAGTAGCAGTATGTCCAACAGTTCATGGAAATATGATTGTTGGTCCTAATGCTGAAACTGTCCAGTTTGAGGATTTAGCAACAACAACTGAAGCCCTAAATTACATCAAAGAAAGATCGGCTTTAACAATGGATTGCATTAATTTTAGAGATAATATTAGAAATTTTGCGGGAGTAAGAGCAAGAAGTGATAGACAAGATTTTATTATTGAAGAAAGTAAGTCAGTTAAAAATTTCTATAACTTAGCTGGCATGGCTTCTCCTGGACTAACAGCAGCATGTGCCATTGGCTATCATGTAATAGATTGGTTAAATACTAAAGAAAGGTTTGTTAAAAAAGAAAATTATAAAGAAACAAGAAAGAAAGTTCGCTTCAAAGATTTAAGTTTTGAGGAAAAAAATGAAATGATTGCCAAAAATCCAGCTTATGGTAGGATTATTTGCCGTTGCGAACAAGTTACAGAAGGAGAAATTCTTGATTGTTTTAATTCTCCCATTCCACCTCAATCAATAGATGGAATAAAAAGAAGAACCAATGCTGGCATGGGAAGATGTCAAAGTGGTTTTTGTGGAGAAAAAGTAGCAATGATATTAAAAGAAAAATTGAATATTGAATTTAATGAAATCTTATTAGATAAAGAAGGTTCTAATATCTTAATGAGTAAAGCGAAGGAAGGGGACTACTAAAATGTATGATTTAATAGTTGTTGGTGCTGGTCCTGCGGGGTTAAGTGCTGCCTTAACTGCTTATGAAAATGGATTAAAGAAAATTCTTGTTGTGGAAAGAGATAAGGAAATGGGGGGAATCTTAAATCAGTGTATTCACAATGGGTTTGGATTACATTTGTTTAAGAAAGAATTAACAGGACCAGAGTTTGCGGGAAGATTTATAGAAAAAATAAAAGAAACAGATATTGAAATAATGCTTGATACGATGGTTTTAGATATGGACAAAAACAAAAATGTTTATATATTAAATACCAATGGATACAAAAAACTTTCAGCTAAAGCAATTATTTTAGCGATGGGTTGTCGTGAAAGAACTAGAGGGGCTATTGCTACTCCAGGAGATCGAGGAGCGGGAGTTTATACCGCAGGGGCTGCTCAAAGATACATGAATATGAATGGCTACAGTGTCGGTAATAAGGTTGTTATCTTAGGTAGCGGTGATATTGGTCTAATTATGGCTCGAAGAATGACTTTAGAAGGAGCAAAGGTTTTGGCTTGTATAGAAATCAATCCTTATTCAGCAGGATTAAGAAGAAATATCAAACAATGTTTAGAAGATTTTGATATTCCATTATATTTGTCACATACAATTACTGATATCAAATGTACTAATAATCGAGTCAGTAAAGTCATTATTTCTAAGGTAGATGAGGCTTATAACATTATTGAGGGCAGTGAAATAGAAATAAAGTGTGATACAGTTTTACTTTCAATAGGATTAATTCCAGAAAACGAATTAAGTAAAGAGGCTGATATCACAATTGATGAAAGAACTAAAGGACCAGTGGTTTATGAAAATATGGAAACTTCAGTAGAAGGAATTTTCTGTTGTGGCAATGTCGTTCAGGTACACGATTTAGCGGATAATGTTGCTATGGAAGCAAAAAAAGCAGCTAAAGCTGCTTGTAAATATATATTAGAAGAAAAAACTTTTGTAAGGGAAATTAAGGTAGAAGCCAATAAACCAATAACCTATACTATTCCTCAAAAAATCCATTTACCTATTGAGGAAAAAGTAGTTGATATTTCCTTTAGAACAAACAAAGTATTAGATAAATGTGTTATTAAAGTTACTAATTCTAATGGTGAAGTTGTATGTAAATATCCAAGAGAGTACGTGATTCCAGCAGAGTTAGAAAAGATTAATGTTCCTGTTAGTCTAATTAAAGATGAACAAAATAGTATTACAATATATATTGAGGAGGATTAGGATATGATTGAATTGATTTGTATCGGTTGTCCAAGAGGATGTAAATTATTAATAGATGAAAATAACGACTACACGGTAACTGGTCATAGTTGTCAAATAGGGGTTGAATACGGGAAAAACGAAGTCCTTAATCCAACAAGAGTATTAACAACAATTGTAAAAATTGAAAATGCGATACATAATTGTTTGCCAGTAAAAAGCAGTAAACCTTTGCCAAAAGAAAAGCTTATTGAAGTTTCAAAAGCTTTAAAAGAGGTGGTAGTAAAATCCCCAGTAAAAACAAATGAAATAATAGTAAAGAATATTTTGAATACTGGGATTGATATTGTAGCAACTAGAGATATGTAAAAAGCACCGAAGTGCTTTTTTTACATTTTAGTTATTAATAATTTTAATAATGCTTTAAACTCATCATTAACTCTTCTAGCGACCGCTTCTACCTCTAAATGACTGAGTGCTTCACCAGTAATGCCAGCTCCCATATTAGTAATACAAGAGATTCCTATCGTCGGAATATTAGCATGCCTTGCCACCAAGATTTCTGGCACTGTACTCATACCAACAGCATCAGCACCAATTGCTTCAGCAAAACGTATCTCAGCAGGAGTTTCATAGTTAGGACCTCTAAATGACATATAAACTCCTTTTCTTAAGTCGATTTTTAATTCTTTCGCTGCTTCAAAAGCTAATTTTTTATATTCTTTATCTAAAGCTAGAGTCATATCAGGGAATCTTGGACCAAACTCTTCAACATTGTCTCCAGTTAATGGATTTTCTCCCATGAAATTAATAAAATCATCAATTAACATTAATGTTCCCTCGCTAAAGCTTCTATTTACTCCGCCTGCAGCATTAGTAACAATTAATGAACGAATACCTAAAAGTTTCATAACTCTCACTGGCATTGAGACAATTTTCATATCATAACCTTCATAGAAGTGGAAACGTCCCTGCATACAGACAACTTTTACACCATTTAATTTTCCTATAACCAATCTTCCAGCATGTCCAAGAACATTAGTCATTGGAAAATGAGGAATATCTTTATAAGAGATAATTACTGCCTCTTCAACCTCTTCGGCTAAGTTCCCAAGTCCACTACCCAAAATAATTCCAATAGCTTCATTAGCATCAGCAAATTGCTTGATATATTCAGCAGATTCTACACATTTTTGATAAATATTCATCTTGTACTCCTTTCCTATGTGTTTTCTATTAATTTTTCAAAATATAGTTAACGATTAATTAATGAAACGGGTATCCCAAAAAAAGTTTTGTCTGGTAGTATTTCATCAATCAACTTTCTTTCAGCTTTGCTAGCGTAATAAATAATGATGCTTCCCTTTTCCTGACAGGTAATAGAATCTATCATAACTTCAATATTGCCTTCTAAAGATAAGTTTTCTATTTGTTCAATAACATCTTGATGTTGAAAAACAATTTCTTCAACTTCATTTAATTCAGGTAAAGCAGAACAAGGAAGATAGTGATTGTAATTATTGTAGATTAAAATATCAGTTAATCGGTGATACCATTTTGTAGATGGTTCTGTTATGATAACGACAATAATAACCCTCAAAAAGGTAAAGAAAATTTTTCTTCTTTTTTTCCTTTTCTTAAATCTCCTTATTTCTTTATTACAAACCAATTATAACAAATATTATGATAAAATAGACATATATTGGAGGGTTAATCATGAGCACATTGTCAGAAGAAAAAGTTTTTAGAGACCCAATACATGGTTATGTTAGAGTACAAGATAAAGTGGTATGGGACTGTATTCAAACAAGGGAATTTCAAAGGCTGAGAAGAGTAAAACAATTAGGTTCTACCTCAATGGTTTATCATACTTCAGAGCATACAAGATTTGCCCATTCTTTAGGTGTATATGAGATCGCTAGAAGAATGATTAACGAAGTAGAAGATATAAGTAGGACTTTAACAGAATATGAAAAAATAACGGTTAAATTAGCAGCTTTATTACATGATGTTGGTCATGCTCCATTTTCTCATTCTTTTGAAACAGTTATGAACAGTGATCATGAGTTATATACTATTCAAATTATTAAAGAGGAATCAGAAGTTAATACAGTATTAAAAGAGTATAAAGATAGTTTGCCAATAGATGTAGCCAGTGTTATAGATGGCACTCATCCAAATAAAATATTATGTCAAATAGTTAGTTCTCAATTAGATGCTGATAGAATGGACTATCTACTGAGAGATTCATATTTTTCAGGAACAAAATACGGTGAATTTGATTTAGAAAGAATTTTAAGAACGATGAGAGTTGCCAATGATAAACTGGCAATCAAAGCTAGTGGGATGCATACCATTGAAGATTACATCATGGCTAGATATCATATGTACTGGCAGGTATATTATCATCCAGTTAGTAGAAGTTATGATACTCTGCTACAAAAGGTATTTAAACGTTTGTTTGATTTGTATAAAAAAGATAAAAACATAGCCTTAAAACTTCCAATGTTTAAACAATTGTTAGAGAAAAAGAAATTATCAAATGAAGAAATGTATCTTTTAGATGATTCAGCATGTTTTTATGGTTTTAACTTGATGAGTCAAATGGATGATGGAATTTTAGCTGATTTAGCTAAAAGAATTTTAAATAGAAATCTTTTCAAATATACATCAGTGGACAAAAAAGATGATATAGAAAAGAAATGTTTAGAAAAAGGCTATGATTTAAGATATTATTTTCATCAAGATTATCAAAGTCAAAATCCTTATAAACCATATTCTGGGAAGTCTCAGTGTATTTGGGTATTAAAAGAAGATGGCTCAATTAAAGAATTATCAACAGTTAGTATGATTGTGTCATCTTTATCGCAAAACGATTCATATGAAGATGAGAAAATCTTCTTTCCAAAGGAAGTATTATAATGGTAGAAAAGGTATATTTTGTAGATAGCGATAATGTCAATCCCTTTCATAATTTAGCATTACAAGCACACCTTATAAATAATATACCTGATGATAGTCTGGTCTTTTTAGTGTGGCGAAATAATGACTCAATTATTTTGGGGAACAAAAGCAATGCCTACACAGAATGCAATATTTCACAATTGGAAATAGAAAAAACTCGTTTATGTCGAAGAGAAAGTCATGGCAAAACAGTATTTAATGATTTAGGAACGCTTAACTATGCTTTTTTCTTATACATGAATAACTACAATCCAGCCGATCAAATTAATGTAATTTATCAAGCATTGGCAAGAATGCAGTTACCAGTATATATAGAAAACAATGAAATTATGTTGAATAGTTTGCGCTTAACGGATAATAACTATTACCTAAAACAACAAAGATGTATGCATGCTGGTTCGCTTTATTGGAGTTGTGACAAAAGTAAAAGGGCAAGGCTGCTAAAAGATCAAACTAGCAAAAGAGATATAATAAATATTGTTGATTGTGATCCACTAGTTAGATATGTCGATGTTAAAGAAAACATTCTTCAATCTTTAGCTAATTTGTATGGTGATGTTTTTCAAATGACGATTATTGATGATTTGCTAGATTATGTGGAGCATTATCATAGTTATAAATTTATTTATGATACTGATAACAAGTATACAATTCGTATAAGCGATAGTTATGATTTTGGGCCAGCTCAAATTTATGTAGATTTATATCGAAATAAGATATTGAAGGTAAATTTGTTTTTGCCTCAAGAAAATGTAGAAGTAAGTGACTTAATTGTTGATACATTTAACGATTTAGTTGTTGACGAGTTACAATTTAATCAAAGACTAAGAAAAGTTGATGAAAAATATCATCAAGATTTCATAAAATTATTTAATAAAATAAAAAAGGAAAGTTATTGTTTATGAGCAAAAGTTATTTTAGAAGAGTATTAATTATGATTGCCAGTGGGCTAGTGATTGGACTAGGAATACATTTAGCTGTAACCGCTAATGTGGGAACTGACCCAATGACCACCTTTCAAGTGGGGTTATCAAAAACATTTAAATTAGATTTAGCACTGTGTAGTTTTATGGCTAATGTACTATTTACAGTATTATCATTCATTGCTGATAAAAAATCGGTAAGTATAATAGACCTTTTTTATCCATTTATTATTTCGGTTGGTATAAAACTTACTAGTTGGATGGTTTTGCCTGTTAACTTAATGATATATAGATATATGTATCTACTTTTAGCTTTAGTTGTTGTTGGTTTGGGTATTGGACTAGGAGTAAATAGTCAGATTAGCAAAAGCCCTTATGATGGATTTTCAGTCATAATTAGCGAAAAAACAAATAAACAGTTTAAACAGGTAAGATTAGTTATAGATATTATTATGTTAATAATAGGTGTTGCCTTAAGAGGAAACTTTGGAACTGGTACATTTATTTCAATGATTTTACAAGGAACAATTGCTCAATTTTTTATTGATAATTTGAAAAAAAGTGAATTTTTAATAAAATTTATAGCAGAATAATAAAATCTCAACTATTATTGTTGTTTTTTATGAAAAAGAGGTTGCAATTATATGACAATCTATTTATAATCATAACTACGTAATAGGAGAGGGTAATAAGTGAGTTTAAAAGCAATAGATATAGCATACAATAAATTATTAAATGAAAAAGAAGGCATGTCATTTAAAGAATTATGGTCTAGCATAAATAACGAATTAGGTTATGATGAAAAAATTGCATCTAGAAAAAAATCTCAATTTTATACTGATCTGACATTAGATGGAAGATTCGTCATGCTAGAAAACAATGTTTGGAATCTTAAATCTCGTTGTAAATACCAACAAATCGAAATTGATGAAGATGAATTTGAAGAAAACGATGATTTTGATGAAGAAGATGAAGATGAATTTAATGACGAAGACGAAGAAGACGAAGAAGAAAACGAAGAGGATGAATATTAAACAAAATAGCCGTTTTGGCTATTTTATTTTGTTTAATTCTATTAGTGCAACTTTTAAATATTCATCGGTGGAACTTAAGTTTAATGACTTTAATTTGTCTACTATTAAATTAATTTCTATAGATTTATAACCTAGGTTTTTTAAGCCTTGAATAGCTTCATTTATATTAGAGTTGTCTATGTTATCATTTCTGTTATCTTTTAATTGGTATGGAGTTATAGCTTTAAAATTAAAAGATGTGGATAAATTGATTCTATTTTCAAAATTTAAGATGAAATTATAAGGTTTGTTAATGCTAGATAAATCAATATTTTCCATTTTTAAACGGTCAAATTTGAAAGAGAATAAATATTCATCAATTAAATCACCATCTTTATTTCTTCTTTGTGAATATCCTGAGAGAATTATTTTCTCTATAAACGGTGTTAAGTTAAAGAAGTTTGCAGCTAAATAAATAGCTAAAGAAATAACTGCTTGACTATAGTGCTGTTTAAGAGTGTTTTGATTTTTGTTTTTTATAACCATCTCACCACTGGAAGATAGGGCAGGATATTGGTTGTTGAATGTTTCGATTTCAGGTAAATCTAAATCAATGAAAAGAACATTGTCTTCTACTTGGTATTCAATTTTAAATTCATATGGCAACTCTATCGAGTTGATATAATTTTCAATTAAAGCATCAAGAGTGTTTTTATCACCATCAATTACTAACTGTAAAGAATTTTTAAGAGAATCGCCTTCTATTTCACTAAGATGATTGATGAAATCATCTTTAGTTACCACATCATCAGCATATTTATGAAGATTAATGATAAAGTCATTTTCTTTTTTATATTGTTCAATAATTTCTTTATATTCTTCATTTTGTTTAAAGGTCTCAATTTTTGTTGCTGATGTTTTCTTTTTATTATCTTTTTTATCTAATCTTTCTCGCCAAGAAAGACCTGTTTTAGGAACAGATAAATTTAAGTAGGTTCCTCTTTTACCAGTATTAAGTTTTACAGCCTTAGAACCTAAAGTCCAACTAATCCCTGATTTAGAAACATTCATTCTAACACCAGGTAAAATTTTAAATGATTTATAAAATCTTAGTCCCATAACTATTACCTCTATAACTAATTATATAATAAAAAAGACCAGTTTATAAACTAGTCCAAATTATGATAAACAAATAGCATTCTATCTTTACCATTTAAATCTTTTAATACTTCATATCGATTGTTTGGGAAGTATTCTTTAACCATCTTTTCCAGCGCTTCTTTTTCGTCATAACCAATTTCAAAAGCCATAAATGATTTGTTTTTAAGCACTTTATGAGCATTTTCAAAAACTAAGCGATAGAAGTATAAACCATCTTCTCCGCCAAACAAAGCTAGATGTGGTTCAAAATTAATAACACTATCTTCCATGCTTTGCTTAGAAGGGATATAAGGCGGGTTACAAACTAAAATATCAAGTTTTATATCATTTTCAATTAATGGCTGTAACATATCTCCTTTTAGGAAGGTTATTTCACAATCATTGAGCTTACTATTTTCTTTTGCGATATTTAAGGCTTTGCTTGAAATATCTGTTGCATACATATTGAATTTATTTTCTTCTTTTTTTAATGCAACAGCAATAGCTCCAGAGCCAGTTCCTATATCAGCTATATCAATTGACTTATAATCTTTAAAATAATAATCAGAGTCTGCCAAGATGTTAGCTACTAACTCTTCTGTTTCATATCTAGGGATAAGAACATCAGGATTAACTAATATTTTATAACCATAAAACCATTGATATCCTAAGATATATTGTAAAGGTTCATTTTTCAACAAACATTTTACACCTTCCATAAATTGTTGATTAATAGATTCATCTATTTCTTCTTCATAGTTAAGGTATAAATCGGTGTAGTTCATATTACACAATTCAAGAAGTAGAATTTGAACTGATTCAGATGAAACATTAACTTGTTGACACTTTTCAATGGCATCTTTTAACACTTGACGATAAGAGGCCATTATTGTTCTCCAGCAATTCTAGCTTTTTGATCAGCATCTAATAATGCAGTAATAATATCATCTAACTTGCCTTCCATAACACGATCTAATTGTTGAAGGGTAAAGTTGATTCGATGGTCAGTAATGCGGTTTTGTGGATAGTTGTAAGTTCTGATTTTTTCGCTTCTATCACCAGTTCCAATTTGACTTTTTCTGAACTCACCTTTTTCTTCTTCTTCTTTTCTTTTATATTCATCATAAACTCTGGCAGTGATAATTTTTAAAGCTTGTTCTCTATTTTGAAGCTGACTTCTGCCATCTTGACAATTGACAGTTATTCCAGTAGGAACATGGGTTATTCTAACAGCTGAATCGGTTTTATTAACATGTTGTCCGCCTGCCCCCGAAGCACGGTGAGTGTCAATAATCAAGTCATCCATATTAATTTCGTAGTCAACATCTTCTAAATCAGGTAAAACTAGTACCGTAGCTGTTGAGGTGTGAATTCTACCACTTGCTTCAGTTTTAGGCACACGTTGCACACGGTGAACTCCACCTTCAAACTTAAGTTCTCTGTAAACATCATCCCCTTTAATGATGAATGAAATATCGCTAAAACCACCAGCTTCACACTCTTCAAAGTCAAATGTTTGTACTTGCCATCCTTTTGCTTCAGCATAACGGCAATACATACGATATAAATCACCAGCGAAGATATTTCCTTCATCTCCACCAGCAGCCCCTTTAATTTCAATAATGGCATCGCATTCATCATTAGGATCTTTTTCAATTAATAAAACTTCTAAACGGTCAATAAGCTTTTGTTTCTTTTCTTTTAATTCTTCAAGTTCCATTTCTGCCATTTCTCTTAAATCAGAATCATGTATTAATAATTCTGCATCTTTAATATGCTTTAAAGTTTCAACTAACTCATGATATAGTTCAACTGGTTGTTGAAGCTTTGAGTGTTCTTTACTTATTCTTCCATATTCTCTAGCATCAGAAAAAGATGAACCACTAATTAGTTTCTCGTTTATCTCGTTATATCTTACCGACATACTTTCTAGCCTTGCTAGCATTTTATCCATAAATAATCACCTTCTAACGTAGTAATTATACTACAAGCGTATTAATAATCAAAATAAGAAAACAGTAAAAAGTTAGGTCTATTTAACAATAAACAGATAAAATCAAGAACAAAAAAGAATCAAGTTTTCATTATTTAGATTGATAGTGTAAAATTATTGTGTGACACTAATTATCGTTTTAATAATCGCATTTTTAGTCTATGCAATATACCAAAACAAAAATGTAGGAATTACTTTCTACGAGTTTTTTAGTGATAAAGTTGAAAAAGAAAAAAGAATTGTCCATCTTTCTGATATTCATAATGATTTATTTGGGAAAAATAATATTAGATTAATAGAATTAATAAAAAGTGTTAATCCAGATTATATCTTCCTTACAGGCGATTTATTAGATTCTAGAAGAACAAATGTCTATAGATGTTATTATCTGATTGAAAAGATTATCAAGATTGCACCAATCTATTTTGTGACTGGAAATCATGAATCAAGAAAAACTTTCTACCCTAAGTTTAAAGAAAAGTTGATAGAATTAGGTGTAATTGTTTTGGATAATCGCAAGATAAAGTTAGAAGAAATTAACTTAGTAGGAATCGATGATCCAGGTTTTAAGGCTAAGCCAAATGAAACAGTTTATCGGAAAATTATTGATGAACAATTAAAAGAAATAGAGCTAGAAGATTTTAATGTTTTACTTGCTCATCGACCTCAATATTTTGATATATATGCTAAATATGATTTTGATTTTGTTTTTACAGGCCACGCTCACGGAGGGCAAATTAGGTTACCTTATATTGGAGGACTACTTTCTCCCCAACAAGGGATACTGCCAAAATATACTATAGGAATATACGAATCAAACAACACTAAAATGGTAGTTTCAAGAGGATTGGGGAACAGCCAATTTCCACTAAGAGTTTTTAATAATCCTGAAATAGTAGTTGTTGATATCAAAAAAGCTGGTTAGTTATTTCATGTGCTAGTATTTTCTTTTAAAAACTATAATAATGAAATTAAATTAAAGATAGGTTGAAATAAAAGTGGTCAAAATGTTAATTATAAGCCACTTTATCAAGTAATTACTGGTGTTGATTTTGCTTTTGTTGAAAAATAGAATAGGAAGGTTTTGCGAAATGAAAAAAATATTTTATGTTATTTTGGTAGTTTTTATATCACTAACAATAGTGATAGGATGTGAAAAAAAGACAATAAATGAAGATTCAACATATTACTTTCACAAAATAAGCGAAGAAGGATATCGTGGTTTTCCTCATTTGTTTTTTGATGCCAAAATACATCGTTACTATTTTATATTTGATAGCGATGAATATAACCAACATGTGGGAAATTATGAAATTAAGGGAAATAAACTAATTTTAACTAGTTTGAATAATAAGGAAAAATTTGTCTTCGAAATAATAGATGAACATACGCTTTCATTTATTGAAAGTCAATCAGATAAAGTATTTGACGAAACAGGATATTATTATTCTTTAAGTGAAGGTGATTTGCTATATGATATTGAATTTAAAGGATTTGTCAAAGAAGAATTTGATATTGAAGGGTTGTACAAAGATAATTTAGTTATAGCTTGTACTGATGCCTCAAAAGAAGAAATTGAATATATTGAAATAAATTTTATTATTCATACAGACTTGGTTAATAATGAGTTAGTAATTAAAGAGATAAATGAAATGAAACAGTTTTTAATTATTGTCGAAGACAATATAGAGAGTTACATTAATTATAATTTCGATTACTTTAATGGTCCAAGTGTGGCACATATTGATACGCTAAGTAAAAGTTATCAAAAACTAATTGAAGATATAGAGAATAATAAGAAAATATGTCTTATGTCTGTTTATATTGAAAATCATGATTCATTTATTTTCTGTGTTACTGAAGATTTAAATGCATATTTAATTTGTAGAACAGGAAGTGGAAACAATGACTTTGAAATAACTTATTCACATATGAACCAGTTATTGCCATATATGCAAGAAGTAGCGATTAAACACTATGTGTTGAAAAAATAACACATAAGATTTAATGGAAACACGAAAGTAAAAAAACATTAAATATCATTTCATAATTACATAGTTACCTTATAGTTATTAATATAAAAAATAGTAACTAAAAATATCTTTAAAGTGATATAATTTAAATGTAAGAAAAAACAACAAAAAAAAGGAGACAATTATGAGAAAATGTTTGAGATGTGAAACTGAGATGATTGAAGATCTTAAAATAACACCAGCTAATACCTTGGCTAGTATTCAGTTAAAAGAAAAGCTTATCAAGCCTTCTGCAGCGCCAATTGAAGCAGCTTTATGTCCAAAATGTGGTTATGTAGAAACTTATATTGAATTAAACAACAGAGAAGAATTAGAAGCAATTATAAAAAAACAAAAGGAAAAATAACAAATAAAAAAACAATGGGTAATCTATCAAAGTTGATAATATATCCATTGTTTTTTATTTTAAAGTGTGGCTAAATAGTTATCTAGTTCTCTTTCACAGATTTCATTCTTTTTAATTTTAGGTTGTAAGTATTGTTGGTCTTTAAAGTGAACTAGATAAGGTTTTCTTATGGTTGAAAAACCGAAAGTTAAAGGATTTTCATCGACCACAATAAAGTCAGCGGATTTACCTACTTCAATTGAACCAGTTTCATTTTCAATACCTAAAATAGAAGCATTAATTAATGTGCCAGTATGAAGCGCAAAGTTTCTTGATACCCCCACTAGTTTATGGAAATATTCTAATTCTCGCCACATATCATAATGAGTAATAAAAGGGCAAACTGTATCAGTTCCTAGTCCTACTGGAATGCCGTTTTCAAGGCATTTTTTAGTTCCAGAAAGAATACCTTCTAGTAGCACTTCGCTATTGTAAAGAACAATTTCAGTTGCTTTTGAAATAGCAGGGTCAAATTTAGCTAAAGGAATAGCTGGAGAAATCGTACAAACTAAGGCAGCATTTTTTTGTTTGAAAAGTTCAATAATTTCATCATTCATCGCTGCTCCATGTTCGATAGTATTAACGCCATTTTCTAAAGCGATAACGATTCCTTTAGTGCTTTCTACATGAGCACAGACTTTTAATCCTAATGAGTGAGCCTTGTCGCAACAAGCCTTTACTTGTTCAGCAGTCATTTTTACTTCACCAGGTTCACCTCTGACCTTAGCATCTAAAACACCGCCAGTAATCATCAGTTTAATCCAGTCGACATTAGCTTTGGCATTTGCTTCGATAAACTTTTCAAATTCTTTAATAGAATGAGCGCCATAAGCAACCGAGCCTTCCATGTGACCACCAGGAATTGTAACAGCACTATCACAGCTGAATACTCTTGGTCCAATAGATTTTCCACCATTTATTTCATCACGCAACTGGGAATCAAAATGTCCTAAACCACCAACAGTTCTAACAGTAGTAGTCCCTGAAAGCAGTTCCGTTTTTAAGGCACTACGACAAATCATTTTACCTATTTGTTGTAAAAGTTTGTTGCTCATAATTAATTTGGCAAGTTTGGTACTATCTGATTCTTTTTTCTTTGGAAAGCCAGTACCAGGAGTATGAATGTGTAGATTAATTAATCCAGGAATAAGATACTTACCTTGTAGATCGATTATGTTGTTTGCAGTTGTATCTTTAGCCTCCTCAATACTAACAATTCTTCCATTTTCTACTGTAAGCATCATGTTTTCTTGTAGAACCATATCTTTGGTTCCATTTAAAATATTGACATTAGTATAAACAGTTTTCATAAAATAATTATACACTTAAAAAGATAAAAAGTTCTTTGTCTTTTTAAAGAAAGGTATTATTATATTAAAAAAGGAGAGTGTTAATCATGTATGGAGCAATGATAAATGCTGTGCTAATAATATTAGGAACAACTATCGGTATGGTTGTTGGCAAATTTTTAAAAGAAGAACTACAAAACCAACTAGTAATAGCAATGGGATTGTGTGTTATTTATATTGGTATTGACGGAATGTTAGAAATGTCCTCGGCTTTAAATATGTTGCTTTCAATGTCAATTGGTACTCTTATTGGAAATATTATTGATTTAGATGCGATGATAGTTAGACTAGGAGATAAAATACAACAGAAGTTTAGTTCTTCATCACCTATTGCTTCAGGTTTTGTCAATGCCTCACTATTGTTTTGTGTTGGTGGAATGGCTATTGTTGGTTCAATTCAAGATGGTTTGATCTCCGATTACAGTATTTTATTAATGAAAGGAATTATAGATGCTGTCAGTGCTATTGTTTTAGCAGCTAAGTATGGTTTGGGGGTTTATTTTTCAGCAGTCTTTGTCCTGATTTATGAAGGATTGCTTAGTATATTGGCTTTGGTTATTAGTCCAATCTTGACCAATGAGTGCATTGTTCAACTGTCAGCGGTAGGTTCAATTGTGCTTTTAGCAGTAGGATTAAATATGCTTAATGTAATTAAAGTTAAACCAATGAATATGGTTCCAGCGATTATTTTAAGTGCCATTTTAACCATCTTATTTAGCATTTAACATTTTGACAATTTAATAGTGATTTTATATACTTGAAATGTTGAAAGTACGACAAAAAAAGTTAATAAATATCAAGGAAAATAAGGAGAAAATATGATTAGAGTTTTTGTAGATTCAGGAAGCAGCATCAAACAAGAAGAAAGGGAAAAGTATAATGTTGAAATCTTGCCATTAAAGATTTTGTTAAATGGTAAAGAATATTTAGATGGAATTGATCTAACGATGGAAGAATTTTATCATGCTTTAATAGAAGAAAAACAATTCCCTAAAACATCACTTCCAAATATGGTTGAAGCTAAAGAAAGAGTTATGAAATATGTAAATCAAGGAGATGATGTCATTATCATTCCTATTTCTAAAGCTATTTCTTCAACTTATAGCACTCTTTATATGATGTTTCAAGATGAGGAAAAGGTCCATGTTATTGACTGTAAATCAGTTGTTGGTGGAATAAAAATAATTGTTGAAGAAATCAATAGACACCGTGATAAACCTATCGAAGTAGTTTTGCAAAAGATTCAGGACATACTTCCAAAAATTAGAATAGTTGCGATTCCAGATACATTAGAATATTTATATAGAGGTGGAAGACTATCAAAAGTGGCTTATCTTGCAGGAAATGCAATGCAGCTAAAACCATTTATTGCTATTGATAACGAAGATGGTGGTGTAAAAATGATTAATAAGGTTTTAGGCAGAAAGAAAGCACTTAAAATGTTGGCTAATTTTTTAGTAACGGAAGATTGTGATATAAATTATCCGATTATTCCTTCATATACCTATGATGAGACAAATCTTGATGAACTAATTGCAGTAACTGATGATAAGTATAAAGAAGCAATGATTGAGTATGATAATCTTGACCCAGCAATTGCTTGCCATTGGGGGCCAGGAGCATTTGGTTACATCTTTGTATCCACAACACCATATAAAAAATAGTTTATCTAAATTTAGATAAGCTATTTATTTTAAGATTTGTATAAACTAATTAAAAAAAATTAATGAGAGTCACTTTTGAACAAAATAAATAAGCCAACAATTCCAATAGGAAGCGCTATTAAAAATACAGGACTAACAATGGTGTTTATCAAAATAGCAAACAAAAGTATACCAATACCTCTTAATTCATTTTTCATAATAAACCCTCCAACTCTAATAGGGGCAATGTTAATTTACAATTTTATTATAGCAGATAGTAGAAAAATGAGAAATAATAAATTGCATCATCAAACAATTATAATTAAAAAGATTTATATAAAAAACGTGCCAATGCTGACACGTTTTAAATTGACTTATAAAAATCTCTTACATTCTCTCAGGAGCAGAAACCCCTATTAAATCCAAAGCGTTTTTTAATGTTATTCTAGTAGCTTCTACTAGTGCTAAACGTTCTTTGGATAATTGAAGGTTGTTTTCATTCCAAATTTTGTTAGTTGCATAGAAAGAATGGAAATATTGAGCTAATTTTTGAATATAATTACATACTTTATGTGGAGATCTTGTTTTAGCCCCATCAGCCACAACCGAGGTAAATTGTCCTAGATGTTTTAAAAGAGATATTTCTTTTTCGTCATTTAATAAAGAGTAATTGTTCAATTTTTCAGCAGAATATTGTCTTAAGACAGAACAAATTCTAGCATAGGCATAATGGGCATAATAAACAGGATTATCAGAAGTTTCTGACTTGGCTAAGTTAAAATCAAAGTCAAGATGAGTATCAACAGCTTTACTAACAAAGAAGTATCTTGCGGCATCTAAACCCACTTCATCAACTAATTCTCTAATGGTAATAGCATTGCCAGTACGTTTGCTCATTTTAACTTCTACACCATCTTCTACAAGTCTTACCATTTGAATCAAATCGACTTCTAGAGCATCTTTAGGATGGCCTAATGCTGTCATTGCAGCCTTCATTCTAGCGACATAGCCATGATGATCAGCCCCCCAAAGGTTAACTAATTTTTCGTAGCCTCTTTCAAATTTATACTGGTGATTAGCAATATCAGGGGTCAAATAAGTATATAAACCATCCGATTTTTTTAATACTCTATCTTTATCATCGCCATATTCGGTGCTTTTAAACCAGAAAGCGCCATCTTGCTTGTAAGTAAGTCCCATAGCAATCATCTTCTCTAAAGCTTGATCAACTCTTTTTTCATCAACAATCCATTGTTCAGAAACCCACGAATCAAACTGACAGCCGTAATAAGCCAAGTCTTCTTTAATGCGACTAAGCTCCTTGTTTCTTCCTTCCCATTTAAAGTAATCAACGGCTTCTTGTTTATCGCTGTGAAGATATTTGTCTCCAACTTCATCAATTATTTCTTTAGTGATTTCTATAATATCTTGCCCATGATATCCATCATCTGGCAAAGTGAAATCTAGTCCATAATGTTGACGATAACGACCATAGATTGATTCCCCTAACATATCTATTTGATTGCCAGCATCATTGATATAATATTCTCTTAAAACATCATAACCAGATTTTTTAAGTAAACGACAAATAGCATCCCCCCAAGCTGCTCCTCTAGCATGTCCACAATGTAAAGGACCAGTAGGATTAGCTGAAACATATTCAACTAAGATTTTTAAATTATTGCCACTTTTATTTTGCCCATAATCATCTTTGGCATCAATAATAGTATTAATGATACTAGCTAAAATATCGTTTTTAATAAAGAAATTGATAAAACCAACACCAGCTACTTCAATTTTTTTAACAAAATTACAATTTTCGTTTAGTTTTTCTACTAACATTTCTGCTGTAACACTTGGTTTTTGTTTAACTAATTTAGTTAGTTTCATAGCAATATTAGTGGAAAAGTCACCATTGTTATTATCTTTAGGTATTTCAATAACGATAAAGTCATCAGCTAACTCAATATGAAAAGTTGAAAAAACAGCTTCTTTAATTTTATCAATCAATAATATTTCGATTTTATTCATGTCTTTACCTTTCTAATTACGTTATCGGGAAAATACTAACATATTTAAAGGAAATAATAAACATTATAAATAGTGTTAAGTATTTTTAAAGATAAAAAAAGTCTGTGTGAAACAGCCTTCTTTTAACTTCTTTAAGCTTATTCCTTGATGCCGTATTTTTTATTGAATTGTTCAATACGTCCTGCAGCAGCTTGGAAACGTTGTCTTCCTGTATAAAATGGATGACAGTTTGAACAAGTGTCAACCTTGATTTCTTTTTTAGTAGAATGTGTTGAGAATTCTGTTCCACAAGAAGCACAAGTAACTGTTATTTGGTAAACGTCTGGATGAATATCTTTTTTCATAATACAATCTCCTTTCGCCTTGGATTACATGTGAATCCAAAGTAAGTGCTTTAACATATTAACATAGTTAATAGGCTTTTTCAATACTTAAATTGTTAATTTTCTATTAAAAATAAGTTTTTCAATCAATAATTTCACGATAAATATCAGCGCCTAAAGCTGATAATTTAGCAACAATATCCTCATAACCACGATCAATATGATAGATGTCATGGATGGTAGTAGTGCCATTGGCAATTAATCCGGCAACAACTAGGGCTGCTCCACATCTTAAATCAGTAGCTTTAACATCACAACCAGTTAGTTCTGTTGGCCCTACAACGGTTGCTGAAGGAGTTGCGGTAATAATATTAGCTCCCATTTTATTTAGTTCATGGCAATGTTTAAATCTTTCAACATAAATAGTTTCAGTAATTTTGCTATTGCCTATTGCTTGAGTTAACAAGGCTGTAAGTGGGGCTTGTAAGTCAGTAGCATAACCAGGAAAAGGCATAGTTTTAATGTTTGTGCTTTCATAAGGTTTATCGTTTTTGGTGATTTCAACTTGGTCATAAGAGAAAGAAATGTTGACGCCTATTTCTTTTAATTTAGAAATTAATGAATCTAAATGATAAGGAATAACGTTATCTATAATTACATGTTCACCCATGGCAGCAGCCAAAATAATATAAGTTCCAGCTTCAATTCTGTCAGGGATAATTTCATGAAAACAGCCTTCTAGTTTTTCAACACCATCAATAACGATATTACTTGTTCCCCCACCTCTGATTCTAGCTCCCATTTTATTTAACATGTTGATACAATCAATAATTTCTGGCTCCCTAGCAGCATTTTCAATAACTGTTTGACCTTTAGCATAAACAGCAGCCATCAAAATATTAATGGTGGCTCCAACAGAAGCAAAGTCTAAATAGATTCTTGTGCCAATTAATTCATCGGCGCTAAGAATATAGTTGCCATTATCATATTCTATTTTAGCCCCTAAAGCTTCAAAACCTTTGATGTGTAAATCAATAGGCCTAGGGCCTAGATTACAGCCACCAGGCATTCTAATAACCACATGTTTATATTTTCCTAGCAGGGAGCCCATAAAGTAATAAGAAGCTCTGAGTTTGCTAACAGCATCAATTACTAAAGGTTTATTGACCATATTTGTTGTATCAATAACGATTTCATCAATGTTTGGTGAAGTTACTTTTACATTCATGTATTCTAAAATTTCTTCTAAACTTTTAACATCTGAAATATCTGGAATCCCAACAATCTTAACTCTTCCATAAGCTAAAACAGCAGCTGGTATTAAAGCTACCGTGGCATTTTTAGCTCCCGAAACTCTGATGGTTCCATTTAGTGGTTTTCCACCATTTATTTTAATTACTTCTTCCATAATTAATCACCATAAATAGTATATAATAATTTTCAATGTGATACAATTAATTAAAGAGGTGAAGTAAATGAACGACCAGAAAAAAATAATAATGTTTTCTATAACTAACCTGCTGAATTATATTGCTGAAGGGGTAGGTTATTGTATGCTGATTGCCTACTTAATAACGATAGGTTATACAGCAACACAAAGAAGTATAATGTTTTCTTTTGGAGCTTTATTGTCAATGGTTGTCCAGTTTTTAGTTGGGTATCTATGTGATAAAAATAAGACTGTAAGAAGATATGTTATTTATGGCTATATCATCTATTCGATATTGGTACTAGCTTTGTATAGTTACAATACTTACAATTTTTATGTCCACCTTGTTTTAGTGTCTTTAAATACAGTGATGTTTAGGGTTAATATGGGATTATTAGATTCGTGGGTCTTAGAAAGTGGAGAATATTGTAAAACGAATTATGGTTTTATCAGGGCTTTTGGTTCAATTGGATGGGTAATTGGATCTTGGCTTACTGCCGTTGTTATTGATTATTTAGGCTATATTTATATTGGAGTAGTTTTTACATTGATAAATCTTGTTTTAATTATAATCAATTTAAAAATGGATGATGTTGTAAAAGAAAGTCAGGAAAAAATAGATTTAAAATCAGTAGGAAAACTTTTTGAAAATAAAGGCTATGTGTATTTGATTATATTAATGTTTTTCATCTTTATGATGCAAACAGCTTTAGACTATACCATAGTAAGTAAGTTAGACTCTTTAAAAGCTAGTAATGCTCAAATAAGTTATTACTGGATGATAACAGGAATTATTGAATTGCCAATGTTCTTTTATGGCGCTAAAGCAGTCAAAAAATTTGGGGCAATTCCACTATTAGTAGTATCAATTCTCTCTTATGGATTAAGATTCTTCTTGTATGGTTTTTCAGTAAGCGTAGTACAAGTTCTAACTATTTCCTTATTGCAGATTACTTGTTTTCCGGTTATGAATGTAGTTTCCAAGCAGTTAATAGATAATGAATCTCCAGCCAGTTTAAAAAGTAGTGGTCAACAGGTTGGTTTGGCGCTTTATTCATCAGTCAGCGCTTTAATAGCGCCGCTTATAACAGGTGTACTTGAAGATGTATTTAGCATAAATATTGCCCTATTTGTAATAGGAAGTTTTGCCATATTTTCACTACTATTTACGACTTTTTATGTTCGAGAAAAGAAAAAACAAGCTTTATTTAGCAGATAAATACTATCTTGTTAATTAGTTCTTGAAAACCTTTTCAAAATATAATAAAATCAAGTTAGATTAAAAATTTTTAGATTAACAAGGAGGTTTTAATAATATGACAGAAGTTAAGGTTTTAGTTATTGATCCAGTAGGACTACACGCACGTCCAGCTACAGTTGCAGTAAATGCAGCAAGCAAATGTAAATGTAAAGTTACAGTTTCATATAAAGGACGTTCAGTTGATATGAAATCAATTATGGGTGTTATGTCTTTAGGTATCCCTACCCAGTCTGAAATCATAATTACTTGTGATGGGGAAGGCGAAGAAGAAGCTATCAATTCTATCGTTGAAACATTAAAGGCTCAAAAGGTTATCGGATAATTAAGAAAACAAAGGGAAGGGATGCTTCCCTCTTTTTAAATTAGGAGAAATGATAATAATGAATATAGAAAAGAAATATTTGAAATGGTTAAACCATCCTTTTATGGATGAAGATTTAAAACAAGAATTAGAAAATATGGATGAAACTCAAAAAAAGGATGCTTTCTATAAAGATGCTGAATTTGGCACTGCTGGAATGCGTAATATTTTGGGTGCTGGAACAAATAGATTAAATGTTTATACTGTTAGAAAAGCAACAGTTGGTTTTGGCAATTTTTTAAACAGAAAAGAAGGAGAAGTATCAATTGCTATTGCTTATGACAATAGATACAAATCTACTGAGTTTGCGATGGAATCAGCAAGAATTATGGCTTCTTTAGGTATAAAGTCATATGTTTATAAGACACTTAGAACAACTCCACAACTGAGTTTTACTGTTAGACACTTAAATTGTGATGGTGGAATTATGATTACTGCTTCACACAATCCAAAAGAATATAATGGATACAAAGTATATGATAAAAATGGTTGTCAATTAATTCCAGAATTGATTGAAGGAGTAATTGAAGAAATTGGTAAATTAGGGGGGGACTTTATTGAAGCGCCAAAACTAACTGACCAGCAAGAAAAACTTATCAATTTTGTTGGCAAAGAAGTGGATGAAGCTTATTTAAATGAAGTTTTAAAAATACAATTAAATCCAGATCTTTCTAAAGATGATTTTAAGGTTGTATATACTCCACAACATGGAACAAGTTTAAAGCCAGTTAAAGCCTTATTTGAAAAGGTAGGATACGATACGGTTTATGTTGAAGAACAATGCACATTTGACCCTGCTTTCTCAAATACTTTGGTACCAAATCCCGAAGATCCAGATGCATATATTTTAGGCATTGAATATGCTAGAAAAACAAATGCTGACATTGTTTTAGCTACTGATCCTGATGGAGATAGATTAGGAGTAGCAGTAAAAGATGGTAATGACTATACTTTAATGACTGGAAATCAAACTGGTTCAGTATTAATTGAATACATTTTATCTCAAATGCAACAAAAAGGTATTATGCCTGAAAATCCAGTAATGTTTAACACCGTTGTTACTTCAGATTTAGGCGAGATTATCGCTAAGGAATATGGAGTAGAAACAGAAAAAACCTTAACAGGCTTTAAATATATTGGGGATAAGATTGAAGGATATAGAATCAGTAAAGAAAAGAATTTTGTCTTTGGTTATGAAGAAAGTTATGGCTATTTGGTTAAAGAATTTGTTAGAGATAAAGATGCTAACCAGTCATGTTTAATAATTGCTGAATGTGCAAACTTCTATAAGAAAAAAGGTTTAACCCTTCTTGATGTTTTAAATCAGTTGTATGAAAAGCACGGCACTTATTTAGAGACAGTTGAGTCAATAACTTTAACAGGTGCTGATGGAGCAGAAAAACTAAAAAAACTATTAGCTGATTTAAGAGCTAATGTTCCTAGCGAAATTGGTGGGTATAAAGTTATTAAATATCAGGATTTTAGAACAGCTAAGTGCTTAGAAAATGGAATAGAAACTGATATTGTTGGTTTTGATAGAAGTGATGTTCTAAAATATTTCATGGAAGATGGTTCTTGGATTGCGATAAGACCTTCTGGAACTGAACCAAAATGTAAATTTTACTATTGCATTAAGGGTAAAAATCAAAAGGATGTCGAAGAGAAAAAAGTAAAATACTTCAAGTCAATTGAAGAAATGACAAAATAAAGAAATCGGGCTTAAAAAGTCCGATTTTTATGACACGCTTTTTTTTATGTAGTATAATCAAAAAGTCAGGAGAGTGATTGTTGAAATGATTTCAAAGAAACTAGCGATGGATGTATTAAATATCGCCACAAAAACAGGAGCTGATTTTGCTGAAATATATTTAGAAGAAGAAAATTCAGTAGATATTAGTGTAGATAATGGTAAAGTAGAAACATGTAATGATTCTTTAACCTATGGAGCTGGCATTAGACTTTTAAAAGATTTACAAAGCGTTTATGGTTATACTAACGATATTACAGCCAAAGGGTTAAAGAAACTAGCAAATGATTTATCAGCTTCATTTGCTGGGGAAAGAATAATAGAAGTAAAAACAATTAAGAAAGTGAAACAAGGAAAGAAAAATCAACCAAGAATTCCTTATGATAGTTATCCAAGAGAAAAGATAGTAGAGATGTTAAAACAAGCATCGGAAGTAATGAAAAACTATGATGAATCAATCGTTAGAACAACAGCTTCGTTTGCTTATGATATTAAAAAAGTCTCAATTTTTAATACTGATGAAAAACAATTTTCTGATGCTCGCACTAAAGGTAGAGCAGGTTTAGTTGCAATTGCTTCAAAAGATGGCAAAATTGAAACATTCTATTCAGCTCCAGGAGCTCAAAAAGGAATGGAGTATTTCTTAGAAGAAATTGATTTAAATAAATTTGCTAAAGAGACTGCTACTTCAGCGGTGATGATGTTATCGGCTATTGATTGTCCATCAGGGAAAATGCCAGTAGTTATTGGCAATGGGTTTGGTGGAGTTATTTTTCATGAAGCTTGTGGACATTCACTAGAAGCTACTTCAGTAGCTAAAGGTTTATCGGTGTTTTCAGGCAAAAAGGGAGAAAAGATTGCTTCAAGCATTGTTAGTGCTGTGGATGATGGCACTATTGATGGTGCTTGGGGTTCAGGCAATATTGATGATGAAGGAAATAAAACTCAAAGAAATCTACTGATTAAAAATGGAATTTTAAATTCTTATTTAGTAGATAATTTTAATGGTAGAAGAATGAATGAAAAAGGAAATGGCGCTACTAGAAGACAGTCATATAAGTTTGAACCTACTAGCAGAATGAGCAATACCTTTATATTGCCTGGGAAATCTACACCAGAAGAAATTATCGCCAATACAAAATATGGTTTATATGCTAAGAGTATGGGTGGTGGAAGTGTTAGTCCGGCTACAGGAGAATTCAACTTTGCGGTTAATGAGGGTTATTTAATCCAAGATGGGAAAATTACTCATCCAGTAAGAGGAGCTACTTTAATTGGTTCAGGAAAGGATATCTTATTAAATATAGATATGGTTGGAAATGATTTGAAACGAGCACAAGGAATGTGTGGATCAAGTTCTGGAATGATTCCTGCTGATGTGGGACAACCAACAATTAGGGTAAGTGAAATCACAGTAGGTGGAACAGGAGGAGAAATTAATAATGACTAAATATAAAAAATTCTTTATAAAAGCCAAAGAAGAAAACTTGGAAGCTTTAGAACTGACAATTAGAAAATCAAGCAATTTCTCTTTTTCATTTTTCAATAATGAAATTGATTCATATAAAATGAGTGATTCCTTTAAAATATCAGCTAGAGGAATTTATAATGGCAAAATAGGAACTGCTGAAAGCGAAAAGTTTGATAAAAACACCGTAGATTATATTATTTCTCGCATTAAAGAAAATGCTATGTTATTAGATAGTGAAGATAAACCATTCATTTTTAAAGGTTCAAAGTCTTATAAAAAGAAAAATGTCTTTAACAAGAAGTTAGCTATTACTACAGCTCAGGAAAAATTACAAAAAATCAAATCATTAGATATAAAAGTAAAAAGTGCTAGTGATTTAATCTTAAATGTTGAAACTCAATATCATGAACAAGCGCAAGAATACACAATTTTAAACTCATATGGTTTAAAACTTACTTCAAAAACTAACTATGCTTTAGTATATAGTTCAGCAACAGCTAATGATGAAATGGGTGAAACAAAGGTTGGTTTTGCTTATCGTTTTATTAGTGATTTAGATAATTTAAACCAAGAAGAGTTTGCCAAAGAAGTTGTTGAAAAGACTATTTCTCAATTTGGTTCAGCACCATGTGCTTCAGGTAAATACAAATGTGTATTTTCACCAAGTGCAACAAGTTCGCTTTTAGAAGCGTTGTTATCAAATGTTTCAGCTGAACAAGTTCAAAAGAAATCATCTTTATTAGCAGATAAATTGGAACAAAAAGTTTGTTCAAGCAAAGTTACAGTTACTGAATCTCCGTTAAAGAAAAACCCATTTTTCAGATATTTTGATGATGAAGGTGTTGCAACTTATGACAAAACTTTAATAAAAAATGGAGTGTTAAAAACATATGCTTATAATTTACAAACAGCATATAAAGATCAAGTACAGTCAACAGGTAATGGCTACAAGTCAAGAGGAAAAATAGGAATTGAATTAGTTAATGTGGCTATGAAACCAGGAAGGTTAAATAAAGAGCAACTTATTGAAAAATTAGGTAAGGGCATTTATATCGATGATATAAGCGGGGTTCATTCAGGCTTGCATCCAGAATCAGGAAACTTTTCTTTGATCGCTAGTGGATTTATGATTGAAAATGGTAAAAAAGATAAACCAGTATCATTAATTACTGTTGCTGGAAATATTTTTGATGTTTTTAATGATGTAATAGCAGTTGGAAATGACTTAAATTTACAATTTAATGGTTATGAAGTGCCTTCAATTTTGATTAAAAAGATTGCGGTATCAGGTAAATAGTTATGATTGATGAAAAAAGACAATGGGATTTGTTAAAAAAGATTGGTTTTACTAGAATAGGTGGTTCAAAAGAAGAAAGACAAGCTGCTGAAATATTAAAACAAACAGTAGAAGCTGCTGGTAATGAAGCAGTTATTGAAGAATTTGAAGTTGACTGGCAAAAAGTAAAAGTTGCACTTTTGAAAACAGCAAACAAAGAGTATGCTGTAACAGGTTATTATCAATGCGCTAACACTGATGAAAATGGCTTAACAGCACCTTTCTATTATTTGTCAACTGATAATGAGGTAGGACTAAAAAATTGTGAAGGGAAAATAGTTTTAGTAAACGATTATTTAAGATTTAAAACTTATGAAAAACTGGTTGAAGCAAAAGCTGTTGGTTTTATCACTTTTTCAGGAGAATTAAGAGATTCTAGAGAAGATACAGATTTAGAAAACAGAGAATTAAGACAACAGTTAAGAGAAAAAGGGAATTTACCAGGAGTACATATGACTGTTCATGATGCAATGCAGTTAGTTTTAGAAAATCCTGAAGAAATAACTATTAATATTCAACAAGAAACATTTAAAGTAAATTCACAAAATGTAATTGCTGAAATTAAAGGCAAAGTTCATCCTAATGAGACAATAATTTTTACAGCTCATTATGATTCAGTACAATATTCTGCTGGTGTTTACGATAATGGAGCAGGAAGTGTTATATTAATGGAACTTCATCATTACTTTTTAGAAAATAAACCAGCAAGAACAGTCAGATTTGTTTGGTGTGGTTCTGAAGAAAGAGGTTTGCTGGGTTCAAAGGCTTATGTAAAAGATCATGAAGATATATTAGAAAACATTGTTTTAAATATTAATGTAGATGTAGCAGGTCCTGTTTTAGGAACTGACTCAGCAGTTGTTACTGGACCAAAGTGTTTAGTAAATTACATTGATTATTTAGCTAAAGAAGTAGGGTTTGAAATAAAAACTAAGCAAGATATTTATTCTTCCGATAATATGCCTTTTGCAGACAAAAAAATACCTACTGTGTCGTTCGCTAGATTTGGAGGACTAGGACAGGCTTATATCCATGATAGACACGACCAATTGTTTTTTATGGATTCAAAAAACTTATATCGCACAGCACAGTTTGTCAAAGTGTTTGCAGAAAGAGTAATTAACAGTTATGTTTTTCCAGTACCTAGAGAAATGCCTGAAAACATGGTTAAAAAAATTGATGAATACTTAAATAAAAAACCACAAGAAAAACAATAAAGATTATTTAAACTAAAGAAAGACAAGAAATTATTTGAATAAATGAGATTAATTGTCTTTTTTTGTTATAATGTCTATGTAAAAAGGAAGTAAAATCATGAGTAAATATAAAAAGATTTTAGGTGGATTATTGGCAGCAGCGGTAGGTGATGCTATGGGGGCAGCTACTGAAACAAGAAATATGAATCAAATTAAAGAAAAATTCGGAGGATTTGTGATGGATTTTGTTACTCCACCGGACGATGTTTTTTCTCATGGGTTTGAAAGAGGAAGTGTTACGGATGACTTTTCGTTAGCTTACTATACAGCAATGGCAATAATAAATCATAAAGGTATAATAAATGACACTACTGCTCATGCAGCGCTGATAAATTGGTCAAAAACACCATATTATAAGCTTGCTGGTCCAACGACAAAAGCAGCAATTAATAGAATAATAGGAAAAGAGGAAAACAAGAAAGTTTTTAAACCAGCATATGATAATTCAAAAGGAACAAATGGTGGCGCGATGAAAATTTTTCCAGTTGCTTTAGCAAGTAATGGCAATATTAATAAAGCTATTAAAGATGCCGTTATTATATGTAAACCAACGCATAATAATAGCACAGCTTTAAGTGGAGCATGTGCTGTGTCAGCAGCAGTAGCCCAAGCACTAAACGAAGATGCTACAGTAGATTCAATGATTGAAGCAGGACTGAAAGGTGCATTAGAAGGAGAAAAACATGGAATTAAATTAGCAAATCCTTCAGTTTATAAAAGAATACTTGTAGCTGTTAATATTGGCAGAAGATATAAAGATGATATGTTAAAAGCAATGAAGGAACTATCAGAAATTATTGGTTGTGGTTTATCAGCTGCTGAAGCAGTGCCAACTGCTTTTGGACTTTTAGCAGCCAGTGAAGGTGATGTAGAAAAAGCGGTAATAGCGGCAGTAAATATTGGAAATGACACTGATACAATTGCAACCATCGTTGGAGCAATGACAGGAACACTAAACGGGTACTATAATAAAAAACAGCTAGATTTAATTAATCAAGTAAATAGATTTGACTTAGAATATATCGCAATCAAACTAGTAAATTTATACGAATAAAAATATTGAGGTGATAAGATGAAATTAATAATTGATACAGCTAATGCGAAAGAGATTAAAAGACTATCTGAAATCTTAAATGTTTGGGGTGTAACAACCAACCCAACAATAATTACTAGAGAAAACAAACCGTTTAAGGAAGTAATTGATGAAATTGATAAAGTGTTGAAGGAAGAACAAATGTTATTTGTGCAAGTTATTTCAACAGATTATGAATCGATGGTCAAAGAAGGAAGGTATATTGCCTCCTTAAGAAAAAATATTGCAGTAAAAATACCAGTTACTGCAGAAGGGTTAAAAACAATAAAGACCTTGCACAAGGAAAAAATTAAGGTATTAGCCACTGCGATTTTCAATGCCAATCAAGGATTTGTAGCGGCCTTAAATGGAGCGGAATATTTAGCTCCATATGTTAACAAGATGAGCAATTATACCGATGGTATAGAAGAAACGATAATTTTACAAGAAATGCTAGATGCTAATGGTTTAAATAGTGAAATTATTGCAGCTTCATTAAAAAATACCAATCAGGTAAAACAATTAATTAGAAATGGGATTGGAGCAGTTACAGTTCCGGTAGATATCGCAGACTTGATGTATCTAAGTCCAATAACGGATGAGTCAGTAAATACTTTTGTTGAAAACTGGTTTAAGGCATATAATAAAAAAAGTTTGTAAGTTTATTTAAATATATTTGAATTTATATATATAATGAAGTTAAGAAGATTTTGAAAAATATCTTTTTTATAGGAAAAAATGAGAAAAATAATGATAGTAATGTTTACTCTTTTACTTGTGGCTGGCTGCAACAAGAAAATAGTAGTTAATGAAGAAACTGAGACACTTAAGATATTTGCTCAATCGTGTGCTGAGGAGTATTTAGAAATTAATAATTTATATGATGAAAACAAAGAATATTATATTTCTTATCCAGAAAGTGAAGAACCAGTTTATGAATACTACTTGTTCTGTGATGAAAATTTTCTTGCTAAAATAGAACTTTCTTATTCAGAAGAAATACAATATTTTTTGAGGAGTTTTAAATACAAAGATGGATTTATAACTGGAACTGTAATTGAAGAAAATGATAAGGGTATAAAAATGGGTTCTGATAAAATCTATCTTAACGATAGTATTGAAATGAACTATATAACAAATATAAAGGTTGAAAAATTTGAGTTATCTGAAGAACAGGTTAACAAGATGAGACAAAAAGCTATTGATATAGTTGAAACTGATTATCTGGCAGACAATAAAGAAAATGGCATAAGATATCAATTGATTTCCCCTATTAGTTTTTATGTTTGTTCAGTTGCAATGGATAAAGAAACATTACTAATGAAAGAGTCAAATATGCATGATTATGTTTTGCTTAAGGATGGAACACCGGTATTTGTAATTAGATTAGATGCAACTAACGATGAACAATACTCAACTTCAGAATATAATAATCATTTTAATATTGACTTTAGTAAGACAGAAAATTTGAAGAAAGTATTCATGTTAGTTGGTGGGAGATATTATTATAGTAACGTGATTGTAATCTCTGATAACGATTATCTTAACAGCATATATTTAGATAATCAGTTATGTATAACCTTTATCACTAAAAAAGCTTATGAAAAAGCTTTTGAGATATTAGAAGATATTGATGAACTAACTATTATAAAAAGTTGGGAAAATTAAAAAAATTAAATGAAAGACAATGGTTTAATGGCTATTGTCTTTTTCTTTTTGTCCTTCTTATTTTTGTGGTATATTTACAACAATTCTAAATGATATATTTTTTCTTAAAACAAGTTTAAAATGATGAAATTAATATTTTAATTTGTCAAAAAGTAAAGTGAAAGTAAAGATTAAGTATAAATAATGAACAGGTGTTTACTAAGAGGAAAAATGGTTGTATAATAAAGTCCGGGAGTTTATTATGACGCAATTATCAAGAGAAAAAGTTAAAAATAAAATAATAGCTGCAGCAAAAGAAGAATTTTTAGAAAAAGGGTATAAAGAAGCCAGCATGAGATCTATTGCCAGAAAATGCATGATGACAGCTGGTAATTTATATCGTTATTTTTCTAGTAAGGAAGAATTAAATGTGCAAGTTGTTTCTGAGCCAATGTTGTTGCTAGATAAACTTCTAAAGAAAGTAACAAATGACAAACTTACTTTCTATTCTGAAGACTTTGATTTGAGCGGAGACAACCTAGCAAATTTAAAAGAGAAGATTAATGTTTTTGTTGATGAGATGGTGGATATATATCAACAACACAAGGTTGAGTTTAATATTTTGATGATGCATTCAGAAGTTAATGACAATATTGTTAACTGGTGTGCAAATTTAACAAAGTATCTTCTTGTGGGTAGAAATAGTATAAAGGAATTTGGTGAGGAAGCATCTGTTTTAGCTCAAAGTTATGCAGTGGGTTTGTTTAGTGGATTAAAGGAAATATTTGCTATTAGTGAATTGGATACAGATAGAATGAAAAAGGTAACAAAATTATATTTAGAAAGTTGTCTATCATTATTTCAATTTGATATTAGAAAGAGTTTAGGTGACTAAAATGAGTTTTATTGAGTTTAAAAATGTTTCAAAAATATATAAAATGGGAGAAGTTGAAATAAAAGCTTTGGATGATATTTCGTTTGAAGTTGAAAAAGGTGAATTTGTTTGTGTTTTAGGTGCTTCAGGTGCTGGGAAAACAACAATACTTAATATTTTAGGTGGAATGGATAGTGCTACAAATGGGACTATTATTGTTGATGATAACGATATTTCTAATGCTGATGATAAGCAGTTGTGTGAATATCGTCGCCATGAAATTGGTTTTGTTTTCCAATTTTATAATTTGGTCCAAAATTTAACAGCTTTAGAAAACGTTGAACTCGCTACTCAAATAGCAGAAGATCCAATGAGTTCAAAAGAGGTGTTAAAAATTGTTGGTTTACAAGATAGAATGCATAATTTTCCTTCACAGCTTTCAGGTGGTGAACAGCAACGTGTAGCTATTGCTAGAGCAGTAGCTAAAAATCCTAAACTTTTACTTTGTGATGAACCAACAGGAGCATTAGATTATGTTACTGGGAAACAGGTTTTAAAAGTTTTGCAAGATATGTGTAACAATCATGGTATGACAGTTGTTATGATTACACATAATGCTGCTTTAGCTGACATGGCTGATAAAGTCATTCGAGTAGCAAGCGGTACAATTAGGGATATTAAAATTAATGAAAATCCAAAGAATGTAGAGGATATTGAATACTAATGTTTACAAAAGATACATTTAGATTAATAAAAAGAAGTTTAAATAGGTTTTTATCACTGGTTAGCATAGTCATTATCGGTGTAGGTTTTATGATGGGCTTACTTTCAACTTCAATAATAATGAGAAATAGTGTTGATAAATACAATATTGATTCCAATCTGCACGACATTCAACTTTTCTCACCATATGGATTTTGTGATGAAGATATAGAAGCAATTAAAAAAGTCGATTTTATTGATGGTGTTTTTGCTTCAAAAATGCAAGATGTTATTATTGATGTTGAAGATAATGGGGAAAAGATAGTTAGATTAAGAGAGTTGGAAAGTGATGTAAACAAATTTGAACTAATTGAAGGTCGACTGCCAATGAAAGCAGATGAAGCTGTATATGTTGTGGGAGAATTTGCTGTTTTTGAGATAGGCGATAAAATAACAATCTATTTAGAAGATTCTGATGTTACTGAAGTGATTAAAAATACGGAGTTTACAATAGTTGGTAAGGTTAAAAGTAGCGAATATATGTCACTGTTTTTATCGACTTCTTTATTAAAGAACTTGGATTTAGATAATGTTTTCTACATTCCGAAAGTAAATTTTATTAGCGATTACTATACAACAGTTTATTTATCAGTTAGAGATGCTCAAAAGTTTCAAACAACTACTGATGAGTACTTTAATTATGTTGATAAAAAGGGAGAAGATTTAGAAATTATTACCTTAGATCAGCAAGATTTTTTAAAAGAAAAGTTATTGGTTGAGATTGAAAACGAAATAATTGAAGGCGAAGAATTGTTTCAAGAAAGAAAAGCTGAAGGGGAAAAAGAATTAGAAGCAGCAAAGATGGAGTTAGAAGATGCTAATTTAATGCTGATTTTAGCTCAGATGGAAATTGATAACAATCGTATGGTTTTAAAAGCCAATGAAAGGAAACTGCAAGAAAACGAAAAACTTGTTGATGCTAATTTAAAACAAGTTAATGAGTCTATAAATGAGATAGAGACCGCTCAAGGTAAGAGTATTGATGAAGTTTATAATGAAATCACAGCTCTATATCAAACATATAAAGCGTTAGAAAGAGTTGGGGAAATAGAAAATGAAACAGGCGATAACATATATTCTGAAATTATCAATCAAAATAATAATTTAAAATTAATTATTAATGAAAACAAGGTTCTAAAACAGGAATATGAATCACAGTTAACGGTTGTAAACAACAAACTGGCAACAGAAACAAACCCTGAAGAGATTGCAAAATTAAATTCACAAAAAGAAAATTTGCAAAATAGAATTAATACATGCAATATTACAATTGAAACTTGTCAGAATATTGTGGATATAAATGAAACAATTCTTGAAAATATAGATGATTATTCTGATGGTGAAACAAGTCCGACAAAAATAGCAATGGATGAAATCGATGAAATGGCAGGTGGATCAATTGAAGTCACCTACATTCAGATGACTCAACTTGTTCAAGGCAAAAAAGATTTAGAAGCAGCTAAATTGGAAATAGAGGAAGGCAAAAAACAAATTGCAGATGGTAAAGAACAACTTGATGCTGCTCAAAAAGAGTTGGATATTAACAAAAAGGAATACTTAGATGGTTTAGAGAAGTATAGAGAAGGTTTAATAAAATTTAATAATGAAATTGAAAAAGCTGAAAATGAATTAAAACTAGCTAGACAGCAATTGAAGGAACTGCCAGATGCTCAATGGATGATTTTAAATAGAGATTATCATTATTCAAGTATTATGTTTAAAAATACCGTTAAACAAATGCAATCAATAGGTAGAATATTGCCACTGCTGTTTTATTTGGTGGCAGCATTAATATGCATGACTACTATGAAACGTCTAATAGATGAGCAAAGAGGTCAAATAGGAATATTTAGAGCTCTAGGTTTTTACAAAGGTCAAATTATTGGGAAATATGTATTATATGCATTTTTAGCTACAATTATAGGATCTTTAGCTGGTATAACATTTGGTCAATTAGTTTTCCCGGTTGTCATATATAATACTTGGCGTTTAATGTATGACTTGCCAGAACTACTTATCTCATATCCAATTGAGAATATGATAATATGTTTTGTTAGCTTTAGTGGTTTGATGATAAGTGTTACTACAGGCGTTGTTAGTAGAAGTTTAAAAGAAACCCCATCTCAGTTAATGAGACCAAAGGCTCCAAAAAAAGCCAAAAAAGTTTTCTTAGAAAAAATTAAATTTATTTGGAACAAGTTATCTTTTACTAGTAAAATTACTGTCAGAAACTTGTTTAGATATAAATCAAGATTCTTTATGACGGTAATTGGAGTGGCAGGCTGTACTGGCTTATTAGTTCTTGGATTTGGCATTAAAGATTCTATTAGTAATATAGTAAATATTCAATACAATGAATTTTGGAATTATAATAGTATTGTTCATTTAGAAAATGATCATAATGTTGAAGAAATACTATCAGTTTTGGAAAGTGATTTAGATAATGATTTCATTGTTCCAATGATGTCATATAATGGTAAGGTTTACTGTGATCGCAAGGAAGCGACAATTACTGTTGAAGTTTTAGATGCTAGAGAAAGCAGTAATATATTTAATTTATACGATTCAAAAACAAACGAAAGACTAAGGTTAAATAATAATAGTGTTATTGTTTCTGAGAAATTTGCTAAAAACAATGGTCTAAAAGCTGGTGATTTTATAATTCTTGAATCAATCAATGGTATAAAGGCTGAGGTACAAATTTCAGACATCTGTAAAATGTATTTCCAACATTATTTATATATTTCAGAAGCCAACTATAAACATTTGTTTGAAGAAAATATTCACTACACTAAGATTGCAATTGCTAATGCTAAAGGTTATGAAGATGTGTTAGAAAGAGTAGAAGGTGTCAAGAATATTTCAGCAGTAACTGACTTTGCTTCATTTGTTGATCAATTCAATACAATTGTTGAATCGTTAAATATCATTATTGGAGCAGTTATTATAACTTCAGGTGCCTTAGCATTTGTTGTTTTACTAAACTTGACTCAGGTTAATATTTCAGAAAGAACAAGAGAGATTGCAACTTTAAAAGTAATTGGTTTAAGAGATAATGAAGTTTACAGTTATTTGTTTAAAGAAATTATATTATTATCGTTTATTGGAGGTTTAGCTGGTCTACCACTAGGTACAGTTGCCCTAAAACTTGTGATGTCGATAATAGAGATGGAGATGATTTTATTCCCAACTCAAATAAAATGGTTGAGTTATGTTCTGTCTTATGGGATTACCTTTATTTTTACCTGCATTGTCTTGTTATTTGCTAGAAAACCATTAAGAAAAATCCAAATGGTTGAAAGTTTAAAGTCAGTTGAATAAGAAAAAAAGGCTGTAGAACAAAAAAGTCCTATAGCTTTTGTTGAAAATGTAGTACAATACATACTGGAGGGTTGTCGGATGAATTTAGATAAGCTTAAAAGTTTTTATGATGGGTATGGAATGCAAAGTTATGAAATCTTTGGTGCTCATCTACATGAAAATGGAACAATCTTTAGATTATATGCTCCAAATGCTAAAAGCGTAAGGATAATTGGTGATTTCAATTATTGGAATGAACATGAAACATTTATGTTTAAATCGGACTTGGGTTTTTGGGAAATTTTTTTAGAAAACGTAGGCGAGTATGCTAGATATAAATATGTTATCGAAGATCAAAAAGGCCGATTAGTTCAAAAAGCTGATCCATATGGTTTTTATAATGAACTTAGACCAGGTTTCTGTAGCAAAGTAGTTTCTTTGGATTACCCTTGGCAAGATCACCAGTGGATGGCTAAAAGAGACAAATGTTTTGATAAGCCATTGAATATTTATGAAATTCATTTAGGTGGATTTAAGCTTAACTCTGAGGGTAAATGGTTAAATTATTACGAAATGATTGATGTGGTGATTCCCTATGTTGTTGAAATGGGATATACCCATATTGAACTTTTGCCACTTAATGAGCATTCTTTAGACCAATCATGGGGTTATCAACAGTATGGTTATCATTCAATAACTTCTAGATACGGTTCACCATATCAACTGATGATGTTTATTGATGCTTGTCATCAAGCAAACATCGGAGTTATTATGGATGTCGTGTTGGTTCATTTTATGAAAGATACTTTTGGATTGGCAAAATTTGATGGAACAGCACTTTATGAATCAAGTAATAAAAAAATTAACGAAAGTCAATGGGGAACATATTACTTTGATTTTTCTAAAAATATCGTTAAAAGTTTTTTACTAAGCAGTGTTTGTTTATGGCTTGATAAATATCATATTGATGGTGTTAGAGTTGATGCTGTTAGTAATCTTATTTATTTCCACGGAAATAAACATTTTGGCGAAAACAAAGAAGCAATAAGTTTCATTAAGCGCTTTAACTATCATATCCACGAAAACTATCCAAGTGTAATAACTATAGCTGAAGATAGTAGTGATTATCCAAAAGTTACCGGAAATGTAGTTGAAGGATTAGGCTTTGATTATAAATGGGATTTAGGTTGGATGAATGACACCTTAAAGTATTATGAAATGGATCCAGAATATCGCAAATATAATCACAATTTAATCAATTTCTCAATGGCTTATTTCTATTCAGAAAAATTTATCTGTCCATTTTCACATGATGAAGTTGTTCATTCTAAAAAATCAATTGTTGATAAGATGTGGGGGAACTATGAGGATAAATTTAGACAATGCAGAAATCTGATGGTTTATATGTATACTCATCCTGGCAAGAAATTAAATTTTATGGGCAATGAGATAGCATCTTTTAGAGAATTTGATGAATTAAAAGAGTTGGATTGGTTTATTTTGCAGTATCCAATTCATGATAGTTTCAAAAGATTGTGTCGAGATTTAAATATGATATATAAATCCCATCCTGCTTTCTATAAATATGATTATGACTATAAAGGATTTAAATGGATTGATGCTGATAACAATGAGCAAAGAATCTATAGTTATGTTAGATTTGATGATGAAAAATGTTATGTAGTGGTATTAAATATGGCTCCTATTGCTTATGAAGATTTTGAAATAGGAGTGCCAACTTACGGATTCTACACTGAAATAATGAATTCAGAAAAAGATATTTATGGTGGATGCAATATGTGTAATTTCAAAAAAATACAAGCTAGAAAAGGGAACATACACAACATGAACTATAAGTTAAATATTAGAGTTGCACCTTATGCAGCAATAATATTTGAAGCGAAATTACGATAATGGAGGGAATTATGTTTAATAACAAAGAAGAATTCAAAACACAATACTGTCAAACAGTGATTGAAAAGTATGGGCATGGTGTTGAATATACTCGTCCATCAGAAAGGTATCTAGTATTAGGAGAAATGGTCAAGGACTATGCTTCTAGAAATTGGAAAGAAGCAAAAGAAGCGGTCATTAAAAATGAACAAAAGCAGTTGTTCTATTTTTCAATGGAGTTTTTAATCGGCAGACTTTTAACAAGCAATTTAATGAACTTAGGTATTTATGACATTGTTAAAGAAGGTTTAGCTGAGTTAGGCTTCGATATCAACGAAATAGAAGAACTGGAAACTGATGCTGGCTTGGGTAATGGTGGTTTAGGAAGACTAGCAGCTTGTTTTCTAGATTCTATTGCTACTTTGAATTTACCAGGCCATGGCAACACGATTAGATACGAGTATGGACTTTTTAAACAAAAAATTGAAAACGACAAACAGGTAGAAGTGCCTGATATTTGGTTAAAATATGGAAACCCATGGGAAGTAAGAAAGGCAGATAGTGCAGTAGAAGTTAAATTTTATGGACATGTGGAAACTTTTTGGAACCAATATGGGATTATGGATGTTAAACATGTAGATGCAGAAATTGTTAGAGCTGTACCATATGATATGGCGGTTATTGGCGCTAACAATAAATGTGTTAATACATTAAGATTGTGGAAACCGGAAGCAAGTGATAACGCTCCTGCCGGACAAGACTTTATTAAATATATTCAAGATGTTAATAAAATTTGTCAGAACGTTTATCCTGATGATTCAACTGAAGAAGGTAGAATGCTAAGAATTAAACAAGAATATTTCTTTGTATCAGCTGGATTACAAACAATTATTAAAGGTCATTATGAAAATTATAAAACTTTAGATAATTTACATGAAAAAGTTGTTATTCAATTAAATGACACTCATCCAATCTTAATAATTCCAGAATTAATGAGAATAATGTTAGATGAATTCCATTATAAATGGGATAAAGCTTGGGATATTGTTACTAAAACTGTAGCTTATACTAACCATACAATTATGCAAGAAGCTCTAGAAAAATGGCCTGTTACAATGATTAATAAGTTGTTGCCAAGAATTTATATTTTAATTCAAGAAATTGACAACCGTTTTAGAGCAGAAGTATACTCAAAAACATACGATTTCGAATTAGTTAATAAAGTAGCAATTATTAGTGATGGCATGGTACATATGTCAAATATGGCTAATGCAACAGCATTTTCTGTTAATGGTGTAGCGAAAATCCATTCACAAATTTTAAAAGATGATGTAATGAAGGATTTCTACCGTTTGTATCCATATAAATTCAATAATAAGACTAACGGTGTTACCCCTAGAAGATGGTTATATTATTCAAATCCTCAGTTAACCAATTTACTAAAAGAAACTATTGGTGAAGAGTTTTTAACTGATTTAACAAAAATAGTTGATTTACATAATTTTGTTGAAAACCAAGAGGTTATTAACAAGTTTAATGAAGTTAAGTTACAAAGAAAGCATATTTTAGTTGATTATATTAAAAAGACGATGGGATTAGAAATTAATCCTCACAGTATTTTTGATGTACAAGCAAAACGTTTACACGCTTATAAACGTCAAATGTTGAATTGTATGAATATCATTTATTTATATCAAAAAATTAAAAGTAATCCTAATTTCACAATGTATCCAACCACTTTCCTATTCAGCGCAAAAGCTGCACCAAGTTATTTATTTGCGAAAAAGGTCATCCAATTAATCAACACTTTACAAAGAGTTATTAATAATGATCCAGAAGTTAATAAATATATTAATGTGGTATTTATTCCAAACTACAGTGTGTCAATTGCGGAAATCCTATTAAATGCTGCTAATGTAAGTGAGCAGATTTCAACAGCTGGAAAAGAAGCAAGTGGCACAGGAAATATGAAGTTAATGATGAATGGCGCTATCACAATAGGAACATTGGATGGAGCTAATGTCGAAATTAGAGAATGTGTAGGGGATGAAAATATCTTCATCTTCGGCAAAACAGTCGAAGAGTTGCAAGTATTAAGAAATACTGGCTACAATGCCTTTGATTATTACTATAACGATCCAGAAATTAAGAAAGTTATGGATTCATTAATCGATGGAACATGGTCTGAAAACTTAGATGAATTTAAGGGCATTTTTGATGAAATTATGTATCGAAATGATGAGTTTTTCTTGCTAGCAGATTTTAAAGATTATGTAGAAACTCAAAGAAAAATAAATGAACTATATCAAGATAGAAATGCCTTTACTACAATGTGTTTAAAAAATATTGCTAGCAGTGCATACTTCTCATCTGATAGAACAATTACAGATTACAATAATGATATTTGGCATTTAGAGGAGATTAAATTTTAGATGAATGATTATTTTATCAGAGCATATCTAGATGACTATAAGCTGATTACTATTGAAATGGATATCAGTTTCTTTGGTGGTGAATGTAATAGATTTGATTTGATAAAAGATGAAGTAATCATTCCATTAAATTTTATTAGCAAAACAAAAAAGAATACTTATTTTGAATATAAGTATTCTTTTGATGCTGATATAATTATTTCTCAACCTTATGAAGTAATGGGAATAAATGGCTATACAACACCTCTTGTTTATCGTTACATTGTCAAAACAGAACAGTTTAATCAACAATATTATTATGACAACGACGATTTAGGTGCAGTAGTAGCCAATGGTATTACAACTTTTAAATTATGGGCTCCAACAGCAAATAATGTTATTTTAAGTATTAATGACAAATACTTTAAAATGAACAGAAATGATGGCAGTGGTATCTTTTCTTTGTCTTTCAGTGGTGATTTATCAGGTAGTATTTACAATTATATTGTTTCGGTAAATGGAAATACATATACAACTATTGATCCATATGGAAAAGCTAGTACTGCCAACAGCAAAAATTCAGTTGTAGTTAATATAGAAAAAGAGGAAGTTATTCAACTTGAAAAAACTGCAGATCCAATCATTTATGAGGTAGCCATTAGAGATTATAGTGAAGAAGGTACATTTAATGGTTTAATACCTCATTTGGATTACATCAGCGATTTGGGAATCACCCACATACAGCTGTTGCCGGTAAATGATTTTGGCAGTGTTAATGACCATCACAAAGATATTTACTATAACTGGGGATACGATCCAATTCAATATCAAGCATTAGAAGGAAGCTACTGCTCTGATCCGACCGATCCGTTATTAGTAATAGAAGAATTTAAAAACTTATGTAAAGAAATTCACAATAGAAAGTTGAAAGTTATCCTAGATGTTGTTTTCAACCATCATTATTACGCTATAAGAAGCAGTTTTAACAAAGTAGTTCCTTATTACTATTTCCGATATGATGAAAACAATAAATTTTGCGAAGGTTCATTTTGTGGTGCTGAATTAGACACAAAATTAAAAATGTGCCGTAAGTATATTGTTGATACTTTAATATATTTTGTCAGACAGTTTGATGTTGATGGTTATAGATTTGACTTAATGAGTTTTATTGATGTTGATACAATGCTGGAAATTGAAAACAGTTTAAAAAATTTTAAAGAAGACATTATGTTGTTTGGTGAAGGATGGGTAATGAAAACTGGAGAAAAACAGTTGAAATTAGCCAACTATGGTAACAGTAAACTAATGGAAAATATCGGTTTCTTTAATGATGAATTTAGGGATGTTATTAAAGGAGACTCATTTGAATGCTGTGCTACAGGTTATGGAACTGGTAATGTTTGGCAAGCAAAAAAAGCTATTGAAGTAATGAAGGCAAAAAGATTCTATAAACCTTCTCAATCAATTAACTATGTTGAATGTCATGATGATATGACCTGCTTTGACAAGATTAAACATTGTTGTATCAATGAAGATTTACAGCAATTGGTGAGAAGACAGAAATTATTAATTTCATGCGTTTTATTAGCTAAAGGAGTTAGTTTTTTACATGCTGGTCAAGAATTTTGTCGTAGTAAACAAGGCTTGAAAAATAGTTACAATGCTCCAGATGCCATCAACAAGATAAATCATGAGCAAAAGGAAAAATATCAGGATGTTATTAAGTTCACTAAAGATCTAATAGAAATAAAAAAAGATTATTGTTTTGGTTTAGCAGATGTCAGATACTCTGAAAAAGAGGGAACAATAATTGGTAAATATCAAGATTTAACATTTATTATTAATCCTTCTCAACAAGAATTTGTCTATACTTTTAGAGGGAAAAAACAAGTTATCTTAAATGAAGAAGGAAAGCAAGATTTTGAAATTGAAAAAGAACTAGTTGTTAAAAGTGTTACAACCGTTGTTTTAAGGGAGCTATAAATGATAAATAAAAGTTGGGACGATTTTTTAAATGAGCAGTTTAATCAGGACTATTTTAAAAAGTTGTCCTCTTTTTTAACGCAAGAGTATCTTCATAAAACAATTTATCCACCAAAAGTGGAAGTCTTTTCATCATTTTATTTTACTGATTTAGATAAAGTTAAAGTAGTTATCTTAGGACAAGATCCTTATCATCAAGAAAATCAAGCTTGTGGATTAGCTTTTGCGGTTAAACCAAATGTAGCTCTACCACCATCATTAATAAATATTTATAAAGAAATTGAAGATGATTTAAATGTAAAGATGTCTAACAATGGCTACTTAGTAAAATGGGCAAAACAAGGAGTAATGTTACTTAATGCAGTTTTAACAGTAGAACAGTCAAGGGCTAACTCTCATCGAGGTAAGGGATGGGAAATATTTACTGATAATGTAATTGCTCATTTAAATAAACAAGATCAACCAATAGTGTTTTTATTATGGGGAAATAATGCCAAAGAAAAAATAAGATTATTAGATAATCCTAAACATTTAGTATTAACCAGTGTTCACCCTTCTCCATTAAGTGCTCATAGAGGTTTTTTGGGTTGTAAACATTTTTCAAAAACTAATGAGTTTTTAGTTAAAAATGGTGTTGAACCAATAGATTGGAAAATGTAAGATGTTCGAGAATATAGAACAGGCAATAGATTGGATTATAAAAAGAAGAAAATGCGAGCATCAATTCTCGGATTTTTATAATTATGTTAAGCAGTTAAATAATCCTCAAAACAAATTAAAATGTCTTCATGTGGGTGGAACTAATGGCAAAGGATCAACAACTAACTATTTAAGAAATATTTTACAAGTTGCTGGTTATAAGGTAGGAAGTTTTACTTCACCTCATTTAGTTACGCATTTAGATAGAATTAGAATTAATGATGAAAATATTGATGAAGAATATTTTTTGAATAAGTGCAATGAAAACTATAAAATATGGCAAGAACATGATTTAACAATGTTTGAAATTGACATGTTAATTTCTATTGATTATTTTTTAGATAGAAATGTTGACTATGTTATTTATGAAGTAGGCTTAGGTGGTAGACTTGATGCTACAAATATTGTTAATCCTCTAATTTCAGTTATTACTAACATTGATTTAGAACATACGCAAATATTAGGTGATACAATTGAGAAAATTGCCCATGAAAAAGCAGGTATTATTAAAGAAAAAACGACAGTAGTTACTTTCGAAAAGAAAAAGGAGGCTTTAACTGTTTTTGAAAAAGTGTGTAATGAAAAGCAGTCAAGGTTAATAACAACTAAAGAAGTAACAAAGTTAACTGATAATAATGGAATTAGTTTTAAATACGATAATGACCAGTATTTTATTCCAACAACGGCAATGTATCAAGTTGATAACGCTGCTTTAGCAATTGAAACAATAAAGCAATTAAATAAAGAAAATGTTTTAAATATTAAAGGTGAAGATATTAAGAAAGGGCTTTTGACTAACTGGGCAGGACGTTTTGAAACAATTAGTAAAAATCCAAAAATAATAATAGATGGAGCCCATAATGTTAGTGGTATAGAGGCGTTAATCTCATCACTAAATGAAAACGAAGAGTATATCTTCATCTTTTCTGCTTTATCAGATAAAAACTATAAACTAATGTTGGAAAAACTTATTAAAAGGGGAGAAGTAATAGTTACTGAATTTGAAAGTGATCGAAAAATGAAGGCCTTAGATTTAGCGCAAGGACAAGATGTTCTGGTTTGCCATGATTATTTAATAGCAATAAAATATGCGCTGACAAAAAATAAAACTTTAATTATCACAGGTTCATTGTACTTTATATCTTTAATTAGAAATTACTTTGTTAAATAAAGAATTGTGGTTTATAATGGATATATAAAGATAAACAATCGAGGTTATATAAATAATTAAGAAAGGACATTATTATGAAAACAGAAATGTTGGCAATGATTTTAGCAGGAGGTAGAGGAACCCGTCTGATGGAACTTACCGAAAAGGCTGCTAAACCAGCAGTTCATTTTGGTGGTAAATATCGAATAATTGACTTTCCACTAAGCAACTGCGCAAACTCTAAAATTAAATATGTTGGAGTTTTGACTCAATACGAATCAATTGTATTGAATTCGTATGTTTCTCAATCATCGTTTTGGGGATTAGATGGTAGAGATAAAGGAACCTTTGTTTTAAATCCTCGAGAAAAGGTAACTGGCTTTAGTCTTTATATGGGCACAGCTGATGCTATTTATCAAAATATTGATTTTATGGATCAATATGAACCTAAATATGTGTTGATTTTATCAGGAGATCATATTTATAAAATGGATTATGACCACATGTTGGACTTTCACAAACAAAACAATGCTGATCTAACAATTGCAGGATTAACAGTTACACTAGAAGAGGCAAGTCGCTTTGGAATTATGAATACTAATAAAGACTATAGTATTTATGAGTTTGAAGAAAAACCTCCAGTACCAAAAAACAACTTAGCTAGTATGGGCATTTATATCTTTAATTATGATGTATTAAAGAAAGCGCTAATTGAAGATGCGCCAAGAAAAGATAGTGCTCACGACTTTGGTAAAAACATTATTCCTAATTTACTAAATGAGGGCAAGCGATTATTTGCTTATCCTTTTGCTGGTTATTGGAAAGATGTTGGAACTATTGATTCATTATGGCAAGCTCATATGGACTTGTTAGCTCAAGGTGATCCATTAAAATTGGATGATGACAATTGGAAAATCTATACCGAAGATATTCCAACCACTCCTCAATTTATCGGACCTAATGCATGCTTGAAAGGTAGCAGTATTAACCAGGGGTGTATTATTGATGGAACAGTGACTAATAGTGTCTTGTTTAGAGATGTTGTAATCGAAAAAGGTGCAGAAATTATTAATTCAGTAATTATGCCAGAGTCGATAGTTAAAAAAGGTGCAAAGGTTAAAAATTGTATTGTAAAAGAAAAGCAACTAATCCTTGAAAATGAAGTTATAGGTAGTGATGACAAAGTGGAATTATTCACTTCAAGGGAGGTAAAGTAAGATGAGAGACATTTTAGGTATTGTTAATTTTGAAAATGAAAAAGTAAGAGTTGAAGGATTATCTAATTTCCGTTCAATTCCAGCAATTTCTTTCTTAGGAAGATATCGTGTTGTTGACTTCGTTTTAAGTAATATGGCTAATTCTGGAATTGATCATATGAAAGTGTTAATTAGAGATAAACCAAGATCTTTAATTGAACATATAGGAATAGGGTCACACTACAATATCAACTCCAAGAGTGGATCTTTGCAGATTCTTTACTCAAATAGAAATATTACAAATAAACTGTATTTTACAGATGTAAACTTATTAAATCAACATTCTTCATATATCAAGAATTCTAATCAAGATTATGTGGTTATTGCGCCTAGTTATATGATTTGTAAGATTAATTATCAAGATGTTGTTGAACAACACATCAAAACAGGTGCTGATGTAACAGCTGTTTATAAACAGATAGATGATGGACATAAACGCTTTATTGGATGTGAAGAGTTTGACATTATTAACAACAGAGTAACTGTAATAAAAGATAGCCATGGTTCAACAAGTGTTAAAAATATTTCCTTAGAAACATATGTAATGCATAAAGATTTCTTATTAGATTTAATTGATGAAGCTTCTCATCAATCAGCAGCTTATTCTATTGCTTCTTTCTTGGCAAATAACGACAATATTAAATACATTAACATTCAAGGTTATAAATATGAAGGATATTTAGCTTGTATCAATTCATTAGAAGAGTATTATCAAACTAATATTGATTTAATCAATTATGAAAAAGCTAAAGAGATATTTAGTCATGATTGGCCAGTTTATACCAAGACTAACGATTCTCCTCCAGCTCATTATACTCAAAGAGCGGAAGTTAAAAACTGTATGGTCGCAAATGGTTGTGTAGTACAAGGAAAAATTGAAAATTGTATCTTGGGAAGAGCAGTAAAAATTAAAAAAGGTGCAGTAGTTAAAAATTCAGTGATTTTGCCTAACGCAATTATTGGTGAAGATGCAGTAGTTGAAAATGCGGTAATTGATAAAGGAGCAAAAATCATTGTAAATAAGGAAATTATTGGTAGTAAAGAGCAAATTGCCTATGTTAGAAGAGGAGACACGATATAGTTATGAAAGGTTTATTGTTTGCAGCTAGTGAAGGATTACCTTTCATTAAGTCTGGTGGATTAGCTGATGTTATTGGTTCTCTTCCACAATGTATTAATGGTCATGAGTATAAAGGCGCGGTAGTAATGCCTTTATATAAAAGAATCATGGATAATTTCGAACTTGAAGAAGTTGGTAGTTTCCGTGTTCATTCAGGATTAATTGATAAAGAGGCAGTACTTTATCACACAAATTTAAATGATATTGAATACTATTTCATTAGACAGGATGAGTATTTTGATCGTGACGGAATGTATGGTTTTGCCGATGATGGTGAAAGATTTGCCTTTTATAATAAGGCTGTTTTGGAAATGCTACCACTTTTGCCTTTTGAAGTTAATATTATCCATAGTCACGACTGGCATACAGGAATGATTCCAATTTTATGTAAGCAAGAATATCGCGATAAAAAATATCATAAGATTAAGCACGTTTATACAATTCATAACTTAGCATTCCAAGGCAATTTTCCAAAAGAAATGACAAGATATTTCAATTTGGACTATAAGTTTTACCAATATGGTGATATCAAGTTTGATGATGGAATCAGTTTTATGAAAGCCGCAGTTACTTATGCTGATAAAGTTACGACAGTTAGTGAAAGCTACGCTCAAGAAATCTTGACAGAAGAATTTGGCGAGAGAATGCAAAGTGTTCTAAATAGTCGTAAAGCTGACTTAGTAGGTATTGTTAATGGTATTGACACTGAAATTTGGAATCCTAAAACAGATAAATATATTCCATATAATTACAGTGTAAATGCCTTAGCTAATAAGAAAAAGTGTAAAAAAGCTTTGCAAAACCGTTTAGGTCTAAGAGTAGCCGATGATGTTTTGTTGGTCGGAATGGTTTCCAGACTTACTTGGCAAAAAGGTGCTGCATTGTTAATTGAAAAAATGAACCAGATTATGGGTCAAGACATTCAATTAGTAATTTTGGGCACTGGTGATAGTTATATTGAAAATCAGCTTAAAAAGATTGAGTATGATTATCCACATAGAGCTGTATTCTATTGTGGTTATTCTGAAGAGTTAGCTCATGAAGTATATGCTGGTGTGGATTTATTTTTAATGCCATCACTGTTTGAACCATGTGGTATTTCACAACTCATTTCAATGAGATATGGAACTTTACCGCTGGTAAGAGAAACTGGTGGATTAAAGGATACTGTTATTCCATACAATGAGTATGATCAAACAGGAACAGGGTTCTCATTCCAGTACTTTAGTGGTGATGAATTAATGTATATCTTAAAATATGCAATTCATGTTTATTATTATAAACAAAAAGATTGGAAGAAGTTAATGAGAAACGCGATGAAGAAAGATGTTAGCTGGCAATTCTCAGCTAAAAAATATAAAGGGTTATACAAATCGCTATTTTAGTTGAAAAAAGATTAAAGAAAATAGGGAGTTTAATTCCCTATTTTCTTTATTATTCAATCGTTGATTGCTTATGCAATATTGCTACAATAAGAATATTTTTAAAGGTGCCTAAAGAGTATAAAAGAATTAAAATAGAAATCTTCCTATATTGTAACTTGATATGTTATTATGTTAGTTGGTAAAATTAGAAAAGGATGAATATGTATGAAAAAAATATTAATTATTTTGATGATATTGCTTATATTTGCAGGTTGCGATAAAGTTGGCGAAAGCGATAGTGAAAAGGCAGCTAAACTAGTTGAGAATAAAGAGTTTTTTCAAGGATATCAATTGTACTTGGAGATTGGCGAGAAAGAAAAAGCTGCTGATTGTCTGATTAGTTGGCAATTAGAAATGATAGAAAAAGAGCAAGTTGACGATAATTTCAAAAGCATTGAAGCTATAAATAATGAAGTTATAAGCCGTTTTTTTGAAAATGTAAAAAATTATGTCCAAGAAAAGGGAGTTTTAAGTCAAGAACAAGGTCAGTTTGTTTTAGATTTAATAGAAAACTTGGAATATGAAAAAGAAAAGTACTATTTGCATCAACATCTAATTAATAACATTAAAGCAATGTTAGATGGCAGCAATATTTTGTGGCACCAAAAAGAGTATGAGATATTATCTTATGAAGATTATTATGCTGTTGAAAGAAAATATGAAACACTGATCCATTTAGATAGTCGATTGAAAAGAAAAGACTTAAAAATGGGAGCCTTTTTTGATTCTGACAAAAATGGTATCTATGTGGGCGTTTACCAAACGGAAGAAGGGGGAAAATACGATAAGTATTATATCAATTTTAAACCTCTTGAAGATTACTATAAGATAGATTATGGGAAAATGAGTGATGGATACTGGTTTTATTACCTTCAAAATAATAGTATTTGTCGCATCAATATTGATGGAGTGGTAGAAGAAATTTTTAAATACAATCAGCAGTATACCACAAGCGATTATGATAGGTTTGCATATTTTTTAGTAGATAATGTTGTATTTTATACTACGACTATTGAAAATGATGAGTATGTAATTTATAGAATATACTTGCCTGAAAAGAGAATAGAAAAGTTTGAAACTGGTATCAGTAACGATAATTATAATTTCCACTTTTATTGTCCTGATAACAATTATGAAATACTTTATGATGCTACTAATCCAGAGTTTAATGAAGCAATTGATGATCTAAGAAAAGATATGGATAGGACATTTAGATTGCTTGAAGAAATGAGCGGAGAAGTTCTCGATCAAGATATTAAAAATTTATATTTAAAAGAAATGGAAGAAAAGAAATTTAATCATTTTGAGAATCACGAATTAGTTAAATTAGTTGAAAGAGAATATAATTGCTTTTTGGAAATTAGATACACTTATAATTTTAAAACTCAAAAATTAAAACAACAGTATATTAAAGATTATGGATGCACATTGTGTGATTCTAATCATTCATAGATGGTGGAAATTTATACGAAATTGAACTAAAAAGACGGATTTAGAAAATTCGTCTTTTTTTACAATTAAAGTTGTTTTAAAAATGTAATAGTTCTAATTTGATAATTCTTTATATAATTTTAAGATATCATTTAAAATGTGGGTGTGAATGAAATCATTGTTATAAACAATATTAGTTTCTCTAATCATTGATAAGTTTTCAATTGGTAAAGCGGTAAGCCTGTTTTTTCTAACATCATTTTCACAACTGCTTTTAGGCAAAATTGAAACGCCAATATCTTTTCTGACTAAATCCTTAATGGTGGAAATATTATCTACTTCTAAAACAATATTAAAATAATCAATAGATTCATTGATGCTTCTAAGGGTTGAATCAAACAGTTTTCTTGTTGCACTAGTTGGTAAACGCATAATCATTTTTTCTTTTTTCAAATCATTGATTGTTACCATTGCTTGTCTGGCCAATTTGTTATCGTTTGAAAGAATACATAGCAAGTAATCTGTATCCAACATCAAGAAACGAAGATTAGGTTTGTTAAGTTTTTCTTCAACAATTATTAAATCTAACTCATAATTTTCTAACATTGTATAAAGATTTTTTATTACATCAGTGATAATTGTTATAGAAATTGATTCATTCATACTGCTATATTTGCCTAAAGTTTCTGCTATAAGATTGTTTTCAGAAGTATGGGTTATGCCAATTTTAATCTTGGTGGGTTTATTGTCGTTAGCTGAAAGCTCATCAAGTAATTTAGATTGCAAGGCTTTCATTCTTTTGCCATAATTAATTACTATTTTGCCTTTTTCAGTCGGTTTTACTTCATTTTTACTGCGAATAAAAAGTTTACAGTTAAACTGTTCTTCCAATTGTTTGATGTGAGTTGAAACAGCTGGTTGAGTAATTCTTAATCTATTTGAGGCTTTGGTAAAGTTGCCTTCTTCGTATAACACAAGAAGTGTTTCTAATTTTGGATCTAGCATAGCATCCTCCTATAAAATATATTTATACATATATTAAATAATATAATTTGATTTTATGCAAGATTATATATAGAATTATTTTGCATTATATTAGGAGAGATAAAGTGATTATTAATTTATTGCATTTTTTAAAGAATAGTTTGTTAGTGCAAGTGCCAGAAAATACTAGGATTGTTATGTATTTAGCAATCATGCTTTTGTCTGGATTTGGATTAACTAGAATCACTAAATTAATGCATTTACCTAATGTAACAGCTTATATTGTTTCGGGAGTATTGATAGGGCCTTATGGGTTAAATCTAATTCCAAAAGATTTTGTAGCAGCAACTTCTTTTTTATCTGATATTGCTTTATCATTAATTGCTTTTAGTGCTGGACAGTTCTTTAAAATGAAAAGATTAAAAAGAGGTATTGTTCCTTCTACGGTTATTGCTTTATCGGAAACATTGTTTTGTAGTCTGTTAATGTTTTTTGTTTTTTATGTGATTTTAAAAGTTAATTTACCTTTTTCTTTAATATTATCTTCAATTGCTGGAACAACAGCTCCAACAAGTACAATCATGACAATAAGACAAAAAAAGGCTAAGGGTAATTTTGTTTATACTTTAATTCAAGTAATTGTGATGGATGATTTAATTAGTTTGATAAGTTTTTCAGTCAGTATATCAATTGCAATAGGATTAGTGCATGAAAAATTTATTTTAAGGGATGTCTTTGTGCCAGTGTTTTATAACATAATTATTATTATTGCTGGTGGACTAGCAGGTTTGTTATTAAAATTTTTGCTTCCAGATTCTCGCACTGAAGATAACAGATTAATCATTGTTTTAGCAATATTATTGGGTTTTAGTGGCATTTGTGCTATATACGATGTTTCACCTCTGCTTGGTTGTATGTCAATGGGGATGGTGTATATCAACATTTCTAATGATGAAAAATTATTTGAACAAGTTAATATCTTCAGTCCATCTATACTAATGTTGTTTTTTGTTCGAAGTGGCATTAATTTTAATATGGATGGTTTATTTAACAGTTCTCTTGCTGTTGATGAAATGCCATTAATAACATTAGTAGTGGTTTATTTTATAATTAGATTTGTTGGTAAATATATTGGTGCTTTTATTGGTTGTAAAATTACTGGCAAAGATGAGTTAACAACTCAGAATTTAGGTTTAGCCTTATTTCCTCAAGCAGGAGTAGCAATTGCTTTAGCAGCCATGGCTTCAAGATCTCTTAAAGGAAACTTAGGCTTATCTTTGGAAACGGTAATTGTAGCCACATCGATTTTATATGAATTTATTGGACCAGCGATGGCTAAGTCAGCATTAAAAAGAGCAAAAACATATTAGTTCTCTTAAAAATATTCCCTTTCATTTATTTAAAATAGTTATCAATTTGCTAACTATTTTATTTTTCTAAATTAACAAACAATTTAATGTATAATTAAATTAGTGAAAAAGAGGTGTAGTATGAAATCCGTGGGTTTTACAAAGAAAAATGAAGAAATTTTTGAATATATTATTGAAGATGAAGATTTACAAGTAACGATATTAAATTATGGAGCTACAATCACAAAAATAATATATAAGGGAGTTGATGTAGCTTTAGGTTATGAAAATGTTGAGGATTACTTTGATAATGGAGCAGCTTTTGGTATGACTGTTATGCCAAATTGCAATAGGATTAAAGCTGCTGAGATAACCATAGATAATAAAAAATATCAATTAGAAGTAAATGACAGAACTAATAATTTGCATTCCCATACTACTAATAGTTGTCAGAAAAAAATTTATGATGTAGAAAAAGTTGCTGATAATAAATTAATTTGTAAGGTAAAATTAGGACATTTAGAAGATAATTTCCCAGGAAATAGAGAATATGAAATTGTTTATACAATTAAAAATAACGGATTAAATCAATCATTTAGTTGTATTTCAGATATGAAAACGATTTTTAATCCAACCCAACATACTTACTTTAATTTAGATGGTCATAATCAGGGAGATATATTAAATCATCAAATAAAAATAAATGCTGGTTTTTATACTCCAACTGATAAAGAACTAATTCCAACAGGAGAAATATTAGCAGTAGATAATACACCTGTTGATTTTAGAAAGTTCAAGAATATTGGAAAAGATATTAGAGAAAACTTTAAACAATTAGTTTTTGGTAATGGTTATGATTTAAATTTTGTTATTGAAAAATATGATGGCAAATTACAAGAAGTTGCGTATTTAAAAAATGAAAATATTTTATTAACAGTTGAAAGCGATCAACCAGGTTTGCAGATTTATACTGGTAATTATTTAGATGGACAAATAGGAAAGGGAAATTACATTTATAAAGAAAATAGTGGGGTAGCTATGGAAACTCAATTATTCCCAGACAACAATCATAACAGTCATTTCTTTAGCAGTATTATAAATGCTGGCGAAAAGAAAACTTATAATGTAATTTACAGGTTTAAATAAATGAAGAAAATATTTATTATTTTAACAAAATCACCAACCTTATTATCTAGGTCAATAGGTTGGATTACTAAAGATGAGTATACTCACTCTTCAATTAGTTTTAATAGTACTATCCAACCAATGTATTCTGCGGGAAGAAAGTATGCTTTTAGTATGTTTCCTGCTAGTTTGAAAGTAGAGCCATTGGATAAAAGTTTTTACAAATATTTTAATAAATCTAAAATGGGTATCTATTACATAGAAGTAAGTGAGCAAGCTTACTATAAAACAAAAGAATTTGTAGAAACGATGGTAGCTAAAAGATTGCCATTTAATGCTATTGGCCTTTTGTTGTGTAAAACAAAAATTGATTACCCTAGAAAAGGTCGTTTTTTCTGTTCGGAATTTGTCTCAACAGCTTTACAACAAAGTGGGGAAATAGATATTATCAAAAAACCGAACTTATTTAGACCAGAAGATTTCCTTAAAATCAAAGGGATAAAGTTTGTTTATAAAGGAATAATTAAGGATGCTGTCGGCAGAGACTTTAAAGATTTGTTGCCAAAAGAAGATGGTAATAAATGAAGTTATTTTGTTAACAAAGCAATTTAAAAGAAAAGAAATTGTTCATAAAGAAACAGGTGTATAGTCAAACAAAAATAAGTTATAATTAATATAAAGAAGGTGAATTTCTATGAAAAAAATAATTAAATTATTAACAGTTATCTTAATCTGCATATCAATCATTAGTGTAAAAGAAATAAATGCATTAGAAGCATTTGATATTGATTTTCATAATGTTGATATTGTAGTTAATGAAGATGGTTCACTTTTGATTACCGAGACAATGAGAGTTCATTTTAATAAAAATCGTCATGGAATTTATGTAAATCTTACTGATGAGTATTATATGGATTGGGAAGTAAATGGACAAATATTAAAAAAATATTATCGTTTTCCAATCAGCAAAGTAAAAGTTTTATCTTCTCACAAACATAGTATTAATTATTATAGTGGTGACTATCAAATAAAAATAGGAGATCCAGACTATTATGCCAATGCTTATGAAACATATAAATGGCAATATGTAATTCATACAACTGATTTGGATTTAGATGGTCAAGATATGTTATTTATGAACATCATTACCAGTGGATGGGATACCTATACTCATAGTTGTGAGTTTACAATTCAATTTCCTGCTTCTTTTTATAATAAAAATATTTTTGTAGCTTCACCAGAAGGGATGTTAAATAATGTTGGCACTTTGGGAAAGTTAACGATTGAAAGAGTTGGAAATAAAATAATAGGAAAATATAATGGTGAAATAGCTCCAGATGAAAGTATAACTATTCAAGTTTTATTAGGACAGGATTATTTTAAGTTTCCTAATCCTAACAAATATGGCTTTATTGCCGCTATAGTATCCATTATTTCAGGAATAATATATGTTGTTTTCTTCTTCTTTGGTAAAGATGATCCAATTATGCCTTTAGTAGAATATCATGCTCCAAAAGATGTTACCTCAGCAGAAGTGGGAGTAATTATTGATGAGGAAGTAAATAATTCTGATTTAACTTCTTTAATTCTAGATTGGGGCAGAAGAGGCCTTATTACAATTGAAGAAACTGATGATGATTTAATTTTGACCATGGTTAATGGTTTGAATGTTGATGCTAAAAGTTTTGAAAGTATTCTGTTTAATGGATTATTTAAAAAGACGAATACAGTAGTTGTTAGCACATTAAAAGATTCATTTTATACAACGATGGAAAGAGCAAAAGAGTCATTAAGAAATTACTACAATAAAGAAAAAAGAAAACTATCGACCTCTAGTTCGATAGCTGTTCAAATAACTTGTTCAATATTTAGTTTTGTTCCTTTCTTAGCTACATTTTTACTTGTTGAATTGGGATACAATCATTCTTTTGCAATGTTAGGATTTGGTGTATCTAGTTGCATAGCAATAATTATAGGAAGTTTTTTACTAAACTACCTATATCAAAAAAGATTTGTATTCAAATGGTGGCATAAACTTTTGCTCATTATTGCTATCTTGATTTTAGAGATTAAACCTATAGTACTATTAGCATTCATCTTTAATAAAGCTAAAATAAATGCGTATCACTTGATAACGATATCAGTTTTCCAGATTCTGATTTTGGTTATGACAATGCTGATGCGCAAAAAAACAGAATATGGAAATGAAATGCTATCGAGAATACTTGGTTTAAGAGAATTTATTATTCATGCAAATCAAGAAAAAATAGAAGATTTGGTAGAAAGAAACCCATATTACTTCTATGACATCTTGCCATTTGCTTATGCTCTAGGTTTATCAAATGTTTGGAATGAGCATTTTAGAAACTTAACTTTTGCTCAGTGCGATTGGTATAGTTCGCCTTACTACTATCACGATAGATATCATATGATGCATTCAATGGATTCGCATTTAAATACAATGCAAAGAACAATGACATCAAGTCCTATGGATAGTGGTGAAGGCGGTGGTTCATCTTCTGGAGGCGGCTTTTCTTCTGGAGGTGGCTTTGGTGGAAGCAGTGGAGGAAGCTGGTAAAGTGTAAAGGGATTATTATAGTCCCTTTTTTCAAGATATGTTATTATATAAAATGAGGTAGGAGATATGAGCGAAAGAATTAAAAGTGTATTATTGATTATTTTAGGAAATTTTATTTTTTCAATAGCAATAGTATATTTCGTTTTACCTTATGACATTTTATCTGGTGGATGTGCAGGCATTGGGATTATTATAGAGGAGTTATTTGGTATAAATGCTACAATTGTAATTGATGTCTTGGTTGTATCTACCTTTATTATAGGATATTTTATTTTAGGGAAAGAATTTGCACTAAAGACTCTAGTCAGTTCAATTGTATACCCAATATTTTTAACTGTTTTAAGTTATTTTCCTTATCACATTGAAGCCGACCCAATTTTAATTGTCGTTTATGCCAGTGTATTAACTGGGGTAGGTTTAGCATTAGTTTTAAGAGAAGATGCTTCAACTGGTGGAACAGATGTGCCAGCAATAGTCTTACATAAATATACTGGTTTATCGATACCTGTAACATTCTTTATTATTGATGGAATAATTGCTATAGTTGGGACTTTGGTATTTAGTTTACAAGATGTAATGGTTGGATTAATATATGTATATCTATATAATTCCATAATTAACAAGCTGATGGTGCCAAAAACAGATAGAGCTATTTCGTTATTTATAATTTCGGAAAAGAAAGATGAAATAAACGATTATATTCACGATAAGTTAAATAGAGGAACAACTCTTGTTCCAATAAAAGGTGGATATACTGATGAAGAAAAAGAAGCTATCATGACAGTTGTATCAAAACCCCAATATCATCAATTAGAAAAGGTTATTGAAAAAATAGATAAATTTGCTTTTGTGATAGTATCAGATGCCAAAGAAATCAAAGGTGAAGGCTTCACCTATGAAATAAGAGTATAATTTGATAAAATTGTTTAGTAACATTAATAGTTGTATTAAGGAGAGTGTTTATGATTATCTTAGAGAACGTTTCAAAGATTTATAAAAATGGGACAAAAGCCTTAAATGATTTTTCTTTGGAAATACAAGACGGGGAGTTTGTTTACATTATCGGAGAAACAGGTTCAGGGAAAAGTACCCTTATTAAATTATTAAATGGTGAAGAAATTCCAACAAAAGGAAGAGTTATAGTTAATGGAACAAATGTAGGGCGTTTACGTTTTGGTAAAGTACCTCTATATCGACGTAAAATTGGAGTAGTTTTCCAAGATTATCAATTGTTAAAAAAGAAAACAGTATATGACAATATTGCTTTTGCTTTAGAAGTTATCAATAAGCCAAAAGAAGAAGTACGTAATAGAGTAAAAGAAGTTTTAGGAATTATTGATTTGGCTAATGAGTTTAATAGTTATCCAACTCAACTTTCAGGCGGGCAACAACAAAGAGTAGTTATTGGCAGGGCAATAGCTAACAGTCCAAGTATATTGATTTGTGATGAACCTACTGGAAATTTGGATCCAAGACACTCAAAGGAAATAATTGAGTTATTAGAAAAAATAAATAAGTCAGGAACAACAGTTATTGTTGTAACTCATGATTATGTTTTAGTTGATACATATAAAAAGAGGACAATTCTTTTAGATAATGGCAGTATAATTTCAGATAATCCTGAAGGGGGTTATGTTCATGTTTAGAAGAATAGGTCGTGCTTTCAAAGAAGCTTGGTGGGGAATAAGGCACCATTTTGCGATGGTATCTTCTACAGCTGTAACTATTACTATCACATTAGTATTACTAAGTGTTTTAAGTTTGCTAATTGCTAATATAAATCAGATTACTTATGATGTTGAAGAAGAAATCCAAGTTTTTGTAAAGATAGATAAGGATGTTGAAGAAAAGGATATCGATGCTCTTAAAACAAAAGTTGGCAGAATAGCTGGTGTTTCTGAGGTGGTTTATTCCGATGCTGATTCTGAGCTTACTTATTTTATTGAACAATATGGTGAAGCAGGTAAGATTTTTGAGATTTATCGTAATGATAATCCGTTATCTAGAGCCTTTATAATTTCTGTTGCTACTGGATTTTCAATTTCTGAAGTATCAAAACAAATTGAATTAATTGATGGTATTTCAGAAGTAAATTTTGGTGGTGCCACAATTGAAGACTTTATAAATCTATTAGATGGAACTCGAAGAGTAGGTTTAATTTTTACAGCTTCTTTGGCATTGCTTGCGATTTACTTGATTTATAACACTATTAAAATTACAATACATTCAAGAAGAGAAGAAATAGGAATTATGAGACTAGTAGGAGCGACAAATAGTTATATTAGAGTTCCGCTTGTTTTAGAAGGAATCTTCATTGGTATTTTAGGTTCTATTTTTCCTTGTTTATTAACCATATTTGGTTATAAATATATTTATGAAGTAATGAACGGACAGTTGGTTTCAGGTATATTAAAGCTAATTGATGTGTTCCCATTTACGTTGTATGTTAGCGGATTTGTAATGATAGTAGGAATTTTTGTCGGTTGGATTGGTTCTTGGCTATCAGCTTCGCGCTCATTGAGGTGGAAACGATGAAAATATTAAAAAAAGGTTTTAAATTATTGCTAATAACATTATGTATACTGATTTCTTTCAGTACTTTTCAGGTTGAAAAAAGCGTTTTAGCTGATGATGAGGATTTTGAGGATAGATATGAATATTATTGTGAATTATGTTCTACTCAAACACAGCTGACAGATGAAGAAAAACAAATTTGTGTTCGATTTAGAAATTATGAACAAAGAAAACTAGATGAATTAAAAGATTTGTTAGATGAAACATCTGATAATTTAAATAATATAAAAGCGAATATTCTTGCTGAAGGAAGAAAAATCCAACTCTTCAATAATAAAATTGCCTCATTAGAAAAAGAAATAAGTGCAATACAAAATACAATAACAATTCTAGAAACGAATATTGAAGAACTCAACATTCAAATTGAAGAAAGAAAAATAAAAATTGAAAATTTAAATAATCAGATTAAAGATAGAATGGCATCATCTCAATCTAATGTTAGAACCAATTCTTATATCAAATTCATTATGGGAGCTGATAGTTTTGTTGATTTGCTCAGAAGAATAAGCGCAATAGCTGAGATTAGTAACTATGATATGTTTAAAATTAATGAGATGCAAAGGGAAAAAGAATTGTTAGAAGAAGATGTTGCAACACTAGAAATTCAAAAAGATAATTTATTTGTTCAACAAACTACTTTAGAAACTCAAAAAGCTGGCTTAGAAAGATTAAAAACTGCAACAATAGAATTGATAGAGGAATTTGAAAGAAAAGAAGCTGAGTTTATCGAGCAAATGGATGCTTTAGAAAAAGATACTAGCGAACTTGAAAGTAGGATTGATGAAATTAATGCTGCGTTAAATGATTTATTCCCTTCTGAAAATTTCGCGCCATTCTTTGCTAGGGGCACAAGTTTTAGGATTTCAGCTGGTTGTTATTATTATGCCAGTGGAGGATTTCATGCTGCAATAGATGCTGCAATAAGAATTGGAGTAAATTTATATCCAGTAGCTAATGGAGTTGTCGTTGATGCTAGAGGGGGATGCCCTTACAATGGCGGTTATTATGGCAATAGATGCAACTGGGGAAGAGGTAATTATATTTTCTATATAGCATTGATTGGTAACAAATATTATTTTATTCAAAATGACCATTTAAAGGATATTTATGTTGAAATTGGTGATATTATTTATCAAAGCCATACTTTAATAGGTACAACAGGAAATAGTGGTAGTTCTTCAGGACCTCATCTGCATTTTGCGATTACCTTTTTAGGAACTACATCAACAACAACAGTAAATAAGATTTTAGATGACTATAGACGATACAATAATACTTTCGGCTTGTCATATCATATCAGAAACTCATGTGCTAATAGAGGTTGGAGAGCTCCGTGCTTCGTTAATCCAACCGACATCTATGGATATGAATATGGCAAAAGATATACTGTAGGTAATTAAGGGTGCAACTTGTTGCACCTTTTATATTGTGCTAAAATATTAAAAGGTGATTTATATGAGAAGTTTTTTAAAAGGTTTATTTAAAGTCTTGTTGATTGTTCTATTATGTGCTGTAACTTTTGTTGGTGGTTTGGTTTTAGGTAGTTATAGTAGCAAAACAGCATTAGATAGAAAGTTTACAACTTTACAAGCAGTGCATGGAATATTGTTAAATGATTTTTATTTTGGTCAAAACACTGATGAATATAGTCAACAGTTAGTGGATGATGCAATTTATGGAATGGTTAAAGCTCAAGGAGATATTCACACTGAATATATGAGTGCTAATGAGTTAGCTAAATTTACTGGTTCACTAGAATCATCATTTGTGGGAATTGGAGTTACTTACACGGTTGTGGATGATCAAATTTTAGTAGTTAGTGTTATTCGCTCTTCACCTGCTGAAGCAAGTGGGGTGTTAGCGGGCGATATTATTATTGCTGTTGATGGAGAAAGTGTAGAGTCAATAGGTATAGATAATATTGCTGACAGGATTAAAGGAAAAGTAGGCACTGAAGTAGTAGTGACAGTTTTAAGAGGAATTGAGACTATTGATATTCCAATTATTAGAAACACTATTTCAAATACAGTGTTTTCAGAAGTTGTTGATGGAATTGGTGTTATTACCTTAACTTCTTTCTCTGATGGAACTGGTAAAGAGTTTAAAAATCATCTTGATTATTTAAAAGAAAACAATGTAACAAGACTAATTATAGATTTGAGAGATAACGGTGGTGGTTATGCCTCAACATTAAATACAATTTCTTCTTATTTTCTTGAAAAAGGCGATATCGTTATGAGGGAATATGATAGAGAAGGAAATGAAATTTTGGATACTGCTACTGGTGGCAATAAATACTATTATGATAAAATCATTCTTCTAGCAAATGGAAACACAGCAAGCAGTTCAGAAGTATTTATCTTGGCGATGAAAGAATATTGTAATGCGATTATTGTTGGAGAAAAAACATATGGAAAGGGCGTTGCTCAAGTTACTAAAATGTTAATGGATGGCAGTGCAATTAAGTATACTGATTTAATCTGGAAAAGTAGTAAGGGTGTTTATATTGGGGGAACAGGTATTGTTCCTGATTATGAAGTAAAATTACATGACATTCTTTATATGAATTATCTAACAATTGATGAGGGTGTATTTTATCATTATGACACTGTTTCTGATAAAGTAGCCCAAATGCAATTAATGCTGGATTTCTTGGGATATGGTGTTGATAGAGTGGATGGCTATTTCTCACAGAAGACTAAAGAAGCATTAATTTCCTTCCAAAAGGATAAAGGGCTTGAAGTTAATGGTGTTTTGGATGAAGTGAGTTCTAGCGCTTTAAATAGCGAAGTTGTTAGAAGTTGGCAACTTGAAACTGAAAAATATGATACGCAAATGAATTTTGCTTTAAATCTAATCAAACAATAAAATAAGGGTTCAGTGAAAACTGAACCTTTTATATTATTAATAAATAATTATCATAATTGCAGATAGTGTATAATATGCATATGGGAAAATTTAAATTAGTAAGTAATTATACTCCAAAAGGAGATCAACCCAAGGCAATAGAACAATTGGTTTTAGGATTGAAAGAAAATAAAAAGTATCAGGTTCTATTAGGAGCGACAGGAACTGGTAAAACTTTTACTGTGGCCAATGTTATTGCTCAAATCAATAAACCAACCCTAGTTTTTGTTCATAATAAGACTTTAGCTGGGCAGTTGTATTCGGAATTAAAAGAACTTTTCCCTCATAATCATGTTGAATACTTTGTTTCTAACTTCGATTATTATCAACCAGAAGCTTATTTGCCTAAAACGGACACTTATATTGAGAAAAACTCAATGATTAATGAAGAACTAGACATGTTGCGTTTAGCTGCTTACAATGCTGTATTAGAACATAGAGATACAATAATAGTAGCTTCTGTAGCTTGTATTTATGCTGCAAGCGACCCAAATCAATATAAGGATTTGTTTTTTACTATTAAAGTTAATCAAAAAATAACAAGAAAAGAACTGCTGATGATGCTGGTAGATAGACAATATAACCGTAATGATTTTGAACAAAAAAGAGGAACTTTTAGAGTCAGAGGAGATGTTATTGATGTAAGTTTAGGCCATACGGATAATTATTTTTTAAGAATAGAGTTATTTGATGATGAAATTGATCGAATCAGTGAAATAGATACAATTACTAACAAGACCTTGGAAAATTATACAGTTTACAATATTTTCCCAGCTACTGGTTATGCTAAAAACAAAGAAGATATCTTAAAGGCTTGTGAAAATATTGAAATCGAATTAAAAGATAGATTAGAATATTTTGAAAAAGAAAAAAAACTATTAGAAAAGCAAAGACTACAGCAAAGATGCGCCTACGATTTAGAAGCGTTACGAGAATTTGGGGTTTGCCCAGGAATAGAAAACTATTCACGTCATTTAGAATTTAGAGCACCAGGTTCTAAACCTTGGACCTTGTTTGATTATTTTGATGAGGATTTTTTATTGATTGTTGATGAATCACACGTTTCATTTCCTCAAGTTAGAGGCATGTATAATGGTGATAGAAGCCGAAAAGAGACACTGGTAAATTTTGGTTTTAGATTGCCAAGTGCTTTAGATAATCGCCCATTAAAATTTAAAGAATTTGAAAAGGCTATAAATCAGGTTATTTGTGTTAGTGCAACTCCAGGGGATTATGAACTTGAAAAAGTTAAAGGACAGATAGTCGAGCAGATTATTCGCCCTACGGGATTGTTAGATCCAGAAGTTGAAGTGCGTCCTTCAAAAGGTCAAATAGATGATTTAGCTTATGAAATTGACTTAAGGATGGAAAAAGAAGAAAGAGTTTTGGTTACTACTTTAACAGTAAAAATGGCTGAGGAATTAACCAAATATTTGCAAAATAGAATGTACAAAGTGGCATATTTACATCACGAAACTAAGACCTTAGAGAGAATTGAAATTATTCGTGATTTAAGAAAAGGAAAATATGATGTGTTAGTTGGTATTAACTTGCTTAGAGAAGGGTTGGATATTCCAGAAGTTTCTTTAGTTGCGATTATCGATGCTGACAAGGAAGGGTTTTTAAGAAGTGAGAGGAGTTTGATTCAAACTATTGGTCGCGCTGCTAGAAACAGTAACGGCAAGGTTATTATGTATGGAGATAATATCACTGGCTCAATGTCTAGAGCTATCGAAGAAACAAATCGTCGTAGAAAAATTCAACAAAAATTCAATGAAGAAAACGGCATTATTCCAACCACGATTAAAAAAGAAATTAGAGAACCAATTCGCTCAAAGGAAACTCACGAAATGGCGATTAAGTATATGAGTAAAAAGATTAAGAAACAATCTAAGACTGAAATCGAACAACTGATAACAAGATTGGATAAAGAGATGAGAGAAGCAGCTAGGATTCTAGATTTTGAAAGAGCTGCTCAGTTAAGGGATATGATTTTAGAAATAAAAGGAGAATTAGGGTGAAAAAGTTGATATTAGCGAGCAAATCGCCTAGAAGAAAAGAACTATTAGAGTTATTAGGGTTTGATTTTGATATTATTACAACAGAAGTAAACGAATCAGTATCTGAAAACTTATCACCTGAAGAGTTGGTTAAGACTTTAGCCTATCAAAAGGCGATAGGTGTTTTTGAAAGTTATCCTGACAATGTAGTTTTAGGCAGCGATACAATTGTGGTGGTTGATAATGAAATTTTAGGAAAACCTAAAAATCAACAAGAGGCTAAAGAAATGATACTCAAAATGAAAAATAGAGAGCATCAAGTTATTACAGGTGTCGCTATATTATCAAAAGAAGCAAATGTTATTTTTTCTAACACTTCCATTGTTCATTTCAATGATATAGAAGAAGAGGAAATAAATAAGTATATTTTAACATCTGAACCTTATGATAAAGCAGGAGGATATGCAATTCAAGGATGGGCAGCAAGGTATATTTCAGCCATTGAGGGCAATTATTATACAATTATGGGTTTGCCACTTGATAAGGTCTTTGAAACAGTAAATAAAATGCTATAATTACTTTACAGGAGTAAAGAATGAGTAAAGAATCTAATATCTCGTTAACAGAAGGCAACATATTTAAGCAATTGTTAAAATTTGTTTGGCCAATAATGGTGGCAAATGTTTTTGAACAGATTTACAATTTGACAAATGCAATGATTGTTGGAAACTATGTTTCTAAAGAGGCATTAAGCGCGGTTAGTGCATCCAGTACGATATCTAATGTATATAATTATCTTTTTTATGGTCTTGGTTTGGGGTCGGGGATTGTTATTGCGACTTATTATGGGGCTAAAAGAAAAGACAAAATTAAAGAATCTATCGAAACAAGTTTGATAATAGCTGTTTTAGGAGGAATACTGTTAACGATAATTTCTCAACTATTAATTCCTTTTTTAATGGATGTCAGTAATATTAAACCTGAACTTTATGATTTAGCTCATGATTATCTAAGTGTTTATGTCCTAGGAACAGCAGCAGTATTAACTTATAAAATGTGTTTCTTTATTCTTAGAAGCATTGGTGATTCTAAAACGCCATTAAAATACTTAGTGATTTCATGTGTAATAAATTTAATGCTAGGTATTATTTTTGTAAGATTTTTAAATTTAAGTGTCATTGGCACGGCATTGGCAACGATAATTTCTCAATTTATAGCAGATATTTTATGTTTGAGAAAACTGCTTACCTTAAAAGAAGTTCAATTTGATATCAAAAACATTAATTTCAGTTGGAGAATATTTGGCAAGATTTGTAGTTTGGGAATTCCGGCAGGAATTCAAAATATGTTAATTGCGATAAGTACGATGATGGTTCAATCGTATGTTAATTTACTTCCTAATGAATATATTGCCGGAATAGGAGTATCTGATAGGATTTCAGTATTTGCCCATATTCCGATGGGAGCAGTTTCAACAGTTACTATTAATATGGTTTCTCAAAATATGGGAGCCAAACTATATGAACGAGCCCAACAAGTTATTAAAGACAGTATCAAGATTTGTAATGTAATTACCTTAATTACCAGCACGATATTATTTATAACAGCACCTTTCTGGGTCAGTTTATTTAATAAAGATCCTCTTATTATCTCTGCTGGAGCAACAGCAATAAGAATAATAGTTTATAGCTATATTCCTCTTGGCTGGTCGCATGTTTATCATGGCGCTATAAGAGGGGCAGGTAATGTCAGAGAACCAATGATGATAGCGATATTTACTCAATGTATCTGCCGATATTTATTTGTTTATTGTGGCTTAAAATTATTCCCAGGGAATGTTTATGTAATTTACATGTCCTCAGCATTTGGATTTACCTTAGCAGGAATAATTGCCAGTTTGTATTTTCATAATAGTAAGTGGACAAAAGAGAAAAGATTAAGAGCCTAAAAACTATCCAAAAAGATAGTTTTTTATTTGACAAGAACAAAAAAGATGCTATAATCAAATTAACGATTGAACAAATGTTCAAATGTTAAGAGGTAATACTATGAGAAAAAGTTATAAAATTGAAGTAGACTGTGCAGCATGCGCCATAAAAATGGAAGATGCTACTAAGAAGACTTGTGGAGTAAAAGATGCTACTGTAAACTTCATGACACAGAAATTAATTGTTGATTTTGAAGATGATGTAAAAAAAGATGAAGTTATGAAGGAAGTTTTAAATAATTGTAAAAAAATTGATAGAGATTGTGAGATTTTCTTATAAATGAATAAAAAACAAAAGAGAATGCTAATAAGAATCGTCTTGTCAGCGGTTTTATTGATTATATTCAATATGTTTCAAGTAGAAGGATTATTAGGATTTATACTTAATCTAATTCCTTATTACATTATTGGTTGTGATGTCCTTATCGGTGCTTTTAAAGGGATAATGAACAGACAACCTTTTGATGAAAACTTTTTGATGGCAATTGCTACAGTGGGAGCAATAGTTTTAAAAGATTTTAATGAAGCCATTGCAGTTATGCTTTTTTATCAAATAGGCGAACTTTTCCAAAGTTATGCTATTGGAAAAAGTAGAAAAAGTATCACTACTTTAATGGATATTAGACCAGACTATGCCAATGTTGAAGAAAATGGGAATTTTTTAACTGTTGATCCCTATGAAGTTGAAGTAGGCACAATTATTACGGTTTTACCAGGAGAAAAAGTGCCAATTGATGGGATAATTGTAGAAGGTCAAACAGTATTAGATGTGGTTGCTTTAACTGGCGAATCAGTTCCTAAAGAAGTAGGAGTTAATGATGAAGTCTTATCAGGAAGTGTAAACATTTCCGGTTTAATAAAAGTTCAAACAACAAAAGAATTTGATGAGTCAACAGCTAGTAAAATTTTGTATTTAGTGGAAAATGCTAGTAACTTAAAAAGCAAGAGTGAAAATTTTATCAGTAAATTTGCTAGGGTATATACTCCAATAGTTGTTTATAGCGCTTTAGCTTTAGCGACAATTATTCCAATTATTAATTATTTAACTAATAATCCAGTTGAGTTATCAAAGTGGATTTATCGAGCTTTAACTTTCTTGGTTATCTCTTGCCCATGTGCTTTGGTTATTTCCATACCACTTAGTTTTTTTGCTGGAATTGGAGCTGCAAGCAGTCAAGGGATTTTGATTAAAGGTTCAAACTATTTAGAAACTTTGGCCAATGTAAAATTAATAATGCTAGATAAAACTGGAACACTTACCAAAGGGGTATTTGCGGTCAATGATATTCATCATAGTGAAGATGAAAACTATCTTATCAAGTTAGCTGCTTACGGTGAATACTATTCAAATCATCCAATTGCTAAGTGCATTATTAAAAAATATGGTAAAGAAATTGACGAAACAAAAATAAGTGATGTCAAGGAAATTGCTGGTAAGGGAATAATCTGTAATTATAAGGGAACCCAGTTGGCTGTTGGTAATGATAAACTGATGAATCAATTAAAAATTGATTATGAAAAATGTGAAAGTATTGGCACTATTGTTCATGTAAGTTTAGAGGATCAGTATTTAGGTCATTTAGTAATTAATGATGTAATTAAAGAAAATACTGAAGAAGCTATTGAAAAACTTAAAGAAATGGGAGTTAAAGATATCTATATGTTGACTGGCGATAATGAAAAGGTAGCCAAAGATGTCGCTGAAAAAGTAAAAATTGAAAATATCCATTATCAACTACTGCCTAATGAAAAATTAGAAATTGTTAAAAAGATACTTGATGAAAAACCAAAAGGTCAAAAATTGGCTTTTGTTGGAGATGGGATAAATGATGCTCCAGCTTTGACAATTTCAGATATCGGTATTGCTATGGGGGCATTAGGAAGTGATGCAGCAATTGAAGCAGCAGATGTAGTTTTAATGGACGATGATCTATTAAAGTTGGTTAAGGCAATAAAACTTAGTAAAAAAACTTTGAGAATAGTCTATCAGAACATAATATTTGCCATAGTTGTCAAAGTAGGAAGTTTATTTTTAGGTGCCTTTGGTTTTGCGGACATGTGGTTAGCGATATTTGCTGATGTTGGCGTGATGGTTATTGCAGTTTTAAATGCAATGAGAATATTGTTTTTAAAAAAAGAGTAAAGAGGTGAAAAAATGGTTAATAAAAAAATGACAGAAAATATGCTTTATGATTTAGCAGATTTATTTAAACTATTTGGTGATTCTACCAGAATTAAAATTTTGTACACCCTATATGAGAAAGAACTTTCGGTAAGCGAAATTGCTGAAGAGTTAAAAATGACAATTTCAGCTGTTTCCCATCAACTTAGAGTTTTAAAACAAGGAAAACTGGTCAAATTTAGAAGAGAGGGAAAACAAATATATTACTCTTTAGATGATGATCATGTAAAAACCATCATTGCGATGGGAAGAGAACATATTGAAGAATAGCACTAACTATTCTTTTTTTTACAACTTATTTACACACTATTACCTTATAATAATAAAGAGAACAGGAGTGGATGATTATGCCTAGTGTTTTAGCACATTGCTTATGTGGAGATGAAGCCGTAAATAAGTGCAGCAGTGAAACTATTAAAAAAATCGTTGAGAGAAATGAAAGTATTTTTCATTTAGGATGTCAAGGACCAGATCCTTTTATGTTTTATCATTACTTGCCACACCAAAGTAAAAAAAGAATTAAATTAGTGAGAAGTTCTTCTCGATTAATTCATAGAAACAAAGTTAATGATTTTTTTGCTTCGATGTTAAATTATGCAAAAAGAAAAAAGGATGAGCAGTTATTAGTTTATATTGCAGGTTTTTTTGCGCATAATGCTTTAGATAGTATTGCCCATCCTTATATTAATTATCAAACTGCTTCAGTTTATAAAAACAATTTGAGATTGCATCAAATATTTGAAAATCAAATAGATTTAGCCATGTTAAAACTAAAGAAAATTGAACCTAGAGATTATAGAGCAGATAGAAAGATTGTTAAAATAAAAGATTCTTCAACAAAAATAGCAGAAATGATGGTGCATTGTCTTAAAGAAGTTTTTAATCACGAGGTAACAATCGATGATGTAAAGGACAGTTTTGATGATATGGCAACCATTGAAAAAGTATTAACTGATATCACAAGTAATAAACGAAAACTTTTTAAAGCATTTGAAAATTTGACTAAAAAACCAAATGTGGTTGTCAGCATGATGTTACCATCAAAATATGATGAAAAAATGGATGCGATGAACTATCGTCAAGAAGTTTGGTATAACCCTTGTGATTTGTCACTGTCAAGCACTGATGTCTTTAAAGATTTATTTGATAAAGCAGTAAATCAGACAACAAATATTTATAACCTTTTAGAAAGTTACATTGAAAATGAAATAGATGAACAACCTATTTTAAAGATCGTTGATAATCGAAACTATGACAGTGGTAGAAATGATGGTTTAGAAATGAAATATTTCAAGATGGACCTAGGTATAGGTGATTATAAAATTAGATTAATGGAGTTAGATGATATCAAACAGATAAGTGAAATATATCAAGAAGCTAGAGAGTTTATGAGAGAAACTGGCAATACAGATCAGTGGAAGGATGGTCATCCATCTAATGAAATAGTAAAAAAAGATATTGAAGATAAAACAGGTTATGTTGTTGAACTAGAAGATGAAATAGTTGGAGTGTTTGCTTTTATTTTAGGGGAAGATGTTACCTATAAAAAAATTGAAGGTAAATGGCTTAATAATTTTCCTTATGGAACAATTCATAGGATTGCTTCAAAAAGAAAAGTAAAAGGGGTGTTAAAAGCAGCAGTAAGTTATGCTAGTCGATATACCAATAATATTAGAATTGATACTCACAAAGATAATGAAGTAATGCAACATTTACTTGATAAATTACAGTTTACACAATGTGGGATAATTTATTTGTTAGATGGTAATCCTCGTATTGCTTATCAAAAAGAGGTTGGTTAAAAAATAAGAAAACAGGGTTTTTGCTGTTTGAGGGTTCAGGTATGCCCATTGTATTAAGGATAGAAGAAGCTAGTGATTGTTATTATCAAGATTGTATTAAAGAGTTTTACTAATATTACAGGAAAATAGTTTTGTAATAAAAGATTATAAAAAAAGATGAAGATTTAAAAGAAAAAATAACAATTAATATTAAAATTGAAAAAAATTAAAAGAAGTCTTTCTTTTATGAAGATTATATTTCTTTGATTAATTAATAAAATGTAATCGTTTACATTTTGTATTGATTTAACAAAAACAATAGTTTATAATATCTAAAGAGTAAGATTGAAAATAATATCTTACATATTTTTTCGAAGGGAGAAAACAATGAAAAAATTATTATTAATTGCTCTTACAGCATGTATGTTATTAGTCTTCACTGGTTGTAACAAACCAAAAGAAGAAGAATATAAGATCACTGTATGGGTAAGTGAATCCGAAGGGGTTAAAGAGTTAACAGAACAGCAAATTGCTAGATTCTGTGAAGAAAATGGCGTAAAAATTAACGCTACAGTAGAAGGTATTTCAGAAGCTGATTCAGCTACTATTATGATTACTTCAGTTGAAGATGGTGCAGACCTCTTCAGTTTCTCACAAGACCAATTAGCACGTTTAGTTCAAGCTGGTGCTCTACAGGTCTTAGGTGAGGCAGCAAGTGCAACTGTTACTGAATTAAATGATGAAATTTCAGTAAAAGCGGCTACAGTTAATGGACAATTATATTGCTACCCATTAACAAGTGACAATGGATACTTTATGTATTATGACAAGAGCGTTGTTTCTGAAGACCATTTAGATTCTTTAGAAGATATTATCGCTGATTGTGAAAAAGCAGGTAAAATGTTCTCTTTCCATTTAGATGATAATGCTTGGTACACAGCATCATTCTTCTTTGCTACTGGTGCAGTAAGTGAATGGCAAACAGATGAGTCAGGTGCATTCATTTCAGTTAATGATACATTCAATTCTGAAGCTGGAATTATCGCATTAAAAGGTATGCAGAAGTTACTAAAATCTAAAGTTTATAACTCATCTTCAAATGCTGCTGATTTCTCAGCTGCAATTCCAAGTGCTGTATTAATTTCTGGCACATGGTCAGTAAGTGATGTAAAGGCTGCATTAGGTGATAACTTTGGTGCAACAGATTTACCTTCATTTACAGTTGATGGAGAAACTTATCATTTAGGTTCATTCTCAGGAAACAAGTTAATGGGTGTTAAACCTCAAACTGATGCTAACAAAGCAGCATTATTACAAAAATTAGCTTTATACTTAACAAATGAACAATGTCAAGTTGAAAGATTTGAGTTAAAAGGATGGGGTCCATCTAATTTAGCTGCTCAACAATTAGAGAGCGTTAAATCTGATGTAGCATTAGCGGCATTAAATGCTCAAAATGCTTATGCTACTCCACAAGGACAAATTCATGGTTCGTGGTGGAGCATTGTTAATGTACTACCAATAAGTGCAAAAACAGCTACTACTGATGCTGAGTTACAAGCTGCTCTAGATTCTTACAAACAAGCAATCGATGCATTATTTGCATTAGATACAAGTGGATTAATTTTCGTTGGACAATGGAACAATTGGGACAATACTGATGATGCAATGAGAATGACAAAAGAAAATGAAACATTCACAATCACAGTAACTGTTACTGAAGATCTACCATATTTTGGCGGAAGAATTGTTACTCCAGGTGAGTGGGAAAATGACAAAGGTGTTACAGCTGTAACTGTTGGTACTGAATTAATTCAACCAGCTGATCCAGAAGGTAACAAAGACAATAACATTATCTTCTTAGAGCCTGGTACTTACGAAGTAAGCTACAATGCAACTACTGGCGAAATTGCTATCGAAAAGAAATAATTAATAACAATTAATTGTGTACAAAGCAGGTTGGGGTATTGTCTTCCAACCTGCTTGTTTATTATTTTGGGGAGGTTTGTATGAGTGAATACAAAGAAAAACATATGAATCTTTTTAAGGACTTAAGTGATTTAGACTATCTTAGATTGAATAAGATACAAGCATTAATATATGACTTGATTAGAATAATTAAGGCAGTTCCTAAATGGTTCTTAAATCTATTCGTAATTGCAGCAAAATATATCAAGAAATTCTTTACTTTTATAAAAGATGAGTTTGTTGATATATATACAACATTTATTTATGGCGATTGGAAAACAAAACTATCATTTTTTGTTATGGGATTTGGTTCAATTGCTAGAGGGCAAATATTAAGAGGTCTATTATTTTTAGTCTTTCAAGTTGTGTTTATCATCTATATGTGTTTTGGAGGAGTGCATTGGTTATCAAAATTCAAAACATTAGGTGATACTTATGCAACGACGGTTTATGATCCAAATTTAGATACTTATGTCAGAGTAGATGGTGATGATTCATTTAAAATTATGCTATATAGTTTGATGACAATTATCTTTATCATTGCTTTTGTTTGGACTTGGAGAACAAATGTTAAGCAAAACAGAATTATGGAAGATATTCTCAAATCTGGCAAAAAGCTTAAAAGCCCTAAAGAGGATATCGAGTCGTTATTAGATGAACAATTTCATAAAACATTATTAGCAGTTCCGTTGACAGGAATTATGACATTTACAGTATTCCCAATTATTTTCATGATAATGGTTGCTTTTACAAACTATGATGCTGCTCATGATGGATATTCAAACTTGTTTACATGGGTAGGAATGACTAACTTCAATGCATTATTTAATATGAATGTTGGTTCTGATAACTTATCATTTGCTTTTGGCGAAATTTTATCATGGACTTTGATTTGGGCTTTCTTTGCTACTTTCACAAACTACTTTTTAGGTATGTTTGTGGCAATCATGATTAATAAAAAAGGGATTAAATTAAAGAAATTATGGCGTGGTATTTTAGTATTAACTAGTGCAGTTCCACAATTTGTTTCTTTGCTTTATATTTCTAAAATGTTCGCTAACAATGGTCTAGCAAATGGACTATTGATGGAACTGGGAATTATTAAGGATATTTCACAACTGATTAAATTCTGGGGTGTTAAAGATATTGCTAGAACGATGGTTATTATTATTAATATCTGGATTGGTATTCCATATGTGATGTTAATTTGTACTGGTATTTTAATGAATATCCCTAAGGATTTATATGAATCAGCTCAAATAGATGGAGCTACAGTTTTTCAACAATATACTAAAATTACAATGCCTTATATGTTGTTTGTAACTGGACCATATTTACTGACTAGTTTTATAGGAAATATCAACAACTTCAATGTCATTTACTTATTGACAGGTGGAGGACCTGGCAATCCAAAATTACTAACAAGTGGTGGTGGAGCTGGTGATACAGATTTATTAATCACTTGGTTATTTAATTTAACAACAGGAGCAGAAAGTAAATATTACTTAGCTGCTGTAATAGGCATTATGATTTTCGTAGTAGTATCATCAATTTCGGTATTTGTTTACAATGTAATGCCTTCAACAAGAAATGAGGAGGATTATTCATAATGACAAAGAAACCTGTAAGTCAAAAACTAAAAAGTAGATTGTCAAATGGATTAATCTACGCAATTTTAATAATTATTTCAATTGTCTGGTTATTCCCGTTTTTTTGCTTAGTATGTGAATCGTTTAGATGTGAGTCTTCTCATCAGGTAGGTTATATCATACCTAAGGTATGGGGATTTGATAATTATATTAATTTATTTACCAAAACATCATTTTTAATTTGGTATAAAAATACTTTCATTATTGCATTATTTGTTTCTGTTATTCAAACTTTGATGGTACTTACGATGAGTTATACTTTATCAAGATTACGTTTCAAAGGAAGAAAAGGCTTGATGAACATAATGCTTATCTTAGGAATGTTCCCTGGGTTTATCACAATGATTGTTTTGTATAAAATCTTAAGTGGCATGGGATTAACTGGGGCAAATGCAGTTCCTGGACTAATTCTTGTTTATACAGCCAGTAGTGCAATGGGTTATTATGTATCAAAAGGTTTCTTTGATACTATTTCTCGCTCGCTAGATGAGGCAGCAAGAATTGATGGGGCTACCCGTTTTCAAGTTTTAACCAAAATCATTATGCCTTTATCTAAACCAATTGTTATTTATACCATCTTAACTGCCTTTATGGGTCCTTGGGGTGATTTTATGTTTGCGAAATATATTGCACATAATACAACCAGTGGCATGAATGTAGCAGTTGGTTTACAAAATATGATTTCTACACCATCATCACTAACAGCGAATTATACAATGTTTTGTGCTGGTGGTGTGCTAGTAGCGGTACCTATCACCATATTATTTATGTCATTACAAAGATATTATGTTGAAGGTGTAACTGGAGGAGCAGTGAAAGGATAAGAATTATGGCAAGAGTAAAATTAAATAATGTAAAGAAAGTTTACGATAATAATGTAGTAGCTGTTCAAGATTTTAATCTTGATATTGCTGATAAAGAATTTGTAGTATTTGTAGGACCTTCAGGATGTGGAAAATCTACAACTTTAAGAATGGTAGCAGGGCTAGAAGAAATTACTGAAGGTACTATTGAGATTGATGATGTTGTAGTAAATGATTTACAACCAAAAGATAGGGATATTTCTATGGTTTTCCAAAACTATGCCTTATATCCACATTTAACAGTATTTGAAAATATTGCTTTCCCTTTGAGACTTAGAAAAACACCACAAACAGAGGTATTTGAAAAAGTAACCGAAGCAGCAGAGATATTAGGCATTACTGAGTATTTAAATAGAAAACCAAGAGCTTTATCTGGTGGACAAAGACAACGTGTTGCAATTGGTAGAGCAATGGTTCGTCATCCAAAAGTATTCTTAATGGATGAGCCTTTAAGCAACTTGGATGCTAAATTACGTAATCAAATGCGTGCTGAAATTATTCTACTAAGAAAAAGAATTGATACAACATTCATTTATGTTACTCATGACCAAACAGAAGCGATGACTTTAGGTGATAGAATTGTCATTATGAAAGATGGATACATTATGCAAGTTGGTACTCCTGATGAAGTATTTGATCATCCAGATAATTTGTTTGTGGCAGAATTTATTGGAGCACCTAAAATGAATACTTTCAAAACAAACTTAGTCTTTGAAGATGGACAGTATTATGTAACTCCATTTGGAGCTAAAATTTTGGTTGATGGAGAAAAAGGAGAACAACTAAAGAAACAAAAAACAAAACCTCAAGAAATTATTTTAGGCGTAAGACCTGAACACATGGTTTTAGCTGAAGAAAACGAAGGGTTTAAGTGCGAAGTAATGGTCAATGAAATGATGGGCTCTGAACTACATCTTCATACTTCGACAAATGATGATACACATTTAATTGTCAGAATTCCAACCATTGGTCTAACTCAAAAACAAAGACAAGATCTTCAAGCAGGACATAAGTTCAATGTTACTTTTCAAGGAAAGGTAATGCATTTCTTTGATGTGGAAACAGAAGAAAATTTATTAAAATAAATATTTACATTTATAAAAAAGAGGCGAAAAAACAAAAAAATGTCTCTTTTTTCTTGTATATATATAGGTGTTATAATTAGAATAGAAAGAAGGAAAAGTATTATGAAAAGAATTGTTATTATAATATTAAGTATTTTTTTACTGTTATTTAATTTTGGTTGTAATAAAGTCGATGAAGTTTATTATCGAACACCAAAAGGAGAGTTGGTAAAGGTACCAACTAGTCAAGCAAAAGAGTTATTAGATGCCTTAAATAATCTTGAACTTATCGAATATGATGAACTTAATCAAGAACCTTTATATGGTAGTTTAATGTATGAATTCATAATAAAAACTAAAGAAGGGGATGTAGCATTAAGTACATCGGAGTATGGAATCATAATTTATAAAGGCACTTATTATATTCAAAGTATGTTTGAAGAAATCTTTGATATCTCAAGGAATATTTATAAGGGTGTTCATAGTGAAATCTTTCAAGAAGAAGGTTATACTTGGTATACTTTAAGTGGCAAAAAATACAATCACGGCTATAATGACTGGCAAAAGTATAATGCAAATGAATTATTTGTCGATGGCAACTGTAAAATAAGCGAAATAGCTAGCTGGTATCAGGATAATATTGATGAAGAAATGACAGTTGAAGAGTTGTTTATTGCCAATAATAAAACAGAACTTAATTCAGTTATTGAAATAACAGGAAAGTATATATATACCTTTAAAAAAGTATCAGATTATGAAAATGTCTATTTGATGAAATGTAATGGTCCAACAATTGAGTAGAAATAGTTAAAACAATAATTTTACATAATTACAATTTAGATAAAGAAAAGCAATCACATTAAGAAAGGAGGAAGCAAAATAATGAAAGAATTTTTCAGGGGAAATCCAATTATAGGAATGGTACATTTATTACCACTTCCTGGAGCGCCTAAATATAGGGGGTCAATTGAAGAAATAAAAGAAAGAGCATTATATGATGCTAATGCTTTAGTAAATGGGGGAGTTAAAAGCTTCATCATCGAAAATTTTAATGATGATCCTTATAGTGAATGTATTGACGATTTTTCTTTTGCAACAATGGTAAAAATCGCTAATGAAATCAAAAACGCTTTTGATTGCAAAATTGGGATAAACATTCAATTTAATGATGTTGAAAAAGAACTTGCCCTTGCTTATGCTATTGATGCTGATTTCATTAGAGTGGAAGTCTTTATTGATAATAGAGTAGGTATTCAAGGAATTATGACAGCTAAATGCAGAAAAATAACTGAACTAAAAAACAAGTATGATATAAGAGCGAAAATCCTAGCAGATATTGATGTAAAGCACACAACAGCATTAGTGAAGGAAGATATTGATGAATTAGCTCATCGAGCAATTGATGAAGGAGCTGATGCAATAATATTAACCGGAAGTAAAACGGGAGAAAATCCAAAAATTACCGAAGTAGAAAGAATTAGAGAAATAGTTGAAGATTTTCCAATTGTTGTTGGAAGCGGAATAAACAGCAATACAATTAGAAAATATTTGAGATATGCAAATGGTGTCATAGTAGGAAGTTCAATAAAAATTGATGGAAATGTAAAAAATCCTGTCTGCCAAATAAGAACAAGAGAATTAGTAGAAAGCTTAAACAAAATAAATTATTAGGATATAAGTTATTTGAATAATTTATGTGCTTTTTTAGATGTTACTTATCGCTTTTAAAATAAAGGCACTTAAAAAAGACTTGTGAAAGTCTTTTTTACTTTAATATAACGCTTGTTTGAGGTCCGATTTTTAAATTGTTTCCTTCTAGTTTAGCATCTGATTGACCGATATAATCACAGATTTTAGATATACTTAATGAAGGATATAAGCTTAAGTCAATAGTCTTTTCTTGTTGACCAGTGTTGTGCATTAGATAAGTTGTTTCACCTTCATAAGTGATAATAAACCCTCCTACAAAGGTATCGATAAAGTTAATCTTATCATATTCTCCTCTAGCAATTTGAGGATATTTATTTCTTAAATCTATTAGTTTTCGATAATGATGAAACAAGCTATCTTTATCTTTTAAGTGTGATGCAACGGTACCATTGGTTTGTTTGCTGCTATCATAAGTAGTTCCGACAGGGTCTTTGACTGTGTCATTATCACCCCATAGCATTGCTAAGCGACGATTAGCATCGGTATTAGCAGCACCTCTTGTTCCTTTCATCCCAATTTCTTCGCCATAGTAGATAAATGGAGAACCTGAACATAAAATATATAGATTGGCAGCCATATGACTGAATTTGTTTGCCATCATTAGATAGCCGGCACTTCTATCCATGTCATGATTAGAAATAAATGGTATATACATAGCATCAGGATTAGCTTGTTTTATTTTATCTAAATAATTATCAACATAAGTTGTAAAGATGTTGCAGTTTCCGCCTTTTGCAGCTACCGCAATTGACCCTTCAGTTTGAGAAGTGTGAAAATTGAAACAGTTTAATTCTTTAATATACTGCAAGGTTTCAATATCGTTGCTCCAAACTTCGCCAACTACGTAGATATCAGGCTTTATTTCTTTAATTTTGTCCATATACCAGTTCCAAAACTCAATTGAAGATGGATTATCTCGATAATAGATATATTTTGCAGCATCAAATCTAAAGCCATCAACTCCTAGTTCTAAATAGTATTCAGCAATTTTTAAAACTTCTTCTCTAACAAGTTTGTTGTCAAAGTTTAATTCTGGCATATCGTTAGAAAAATTACATTCGTAAAAATGGTTTGTTGTAGGTATGGCATTGTATACTCTGCCATTAACTTTGTTTTCTTTTGTTACATAAGTATAGAAATCATAATAAATGTTGGATGTGTTATTTGATTGATGCATAGCCACAAAGTTTCTAAACCAATCATGTTGTGAAGAAGTATGATTGAATGGTATGTCTAAAATGAGTTTCACATTTCTTTGATGACATAATTCTATTAATTCCTTTAAATCATCCATTGTTCCAAATTGAGGATCGATTTGATAGTAATCAATAACATCATATTTATGATAACTATTAGATATAAATATTGGAGATAGCCACAAACCTTGAACGCCTAAAGATTTTTTGGAATTGGCATTACCATCATTTAAGTAATCAAAGCGATTTATAATTCCACGCAAATCTCCAATTCCATCATTATTGGAATCAGAAAATGAACCAACAAAGATTTGGTAAAAGACACGATAATTGTCATTAATAGTATCTTTTGTTTTGCTACTGCAGCCAAATAATAAGGAAACTAGTACTACCATAATTAATAACCTTTTTTTCATTTTGTTCTCCTTGTTTACTAAGTATTAAACTTGCATCATCAATTTTTTATCAAGCGTTAAAGTATGTGTTGCAGTTTATGTAACTTCACCATTTATTCTATCATAAGAGCAGATATTTGTGTTTTTACTATAGTCGTTTTTTAAGAGATAAGTTTTAATGAGACTATTTTTTATCATTTTAGTTTATAAATAATATTTTAGTAATTATTATGGTAAAATAGGTTTGGAAAATATGAGGTATATTATGAGCATTAATCGCAGTGCAGGTATATTGTTACCTATCTCTTCTTTGCCTTCAAATTATGGTATTGGTACATTAGGTGAAGAAGCCTATAATTTTATTGATTTCTTAGAGAAAAGCAAAATGAAGTATTGGCAGATTTTGCCAATTGGCCCAACTAGTTTTGGTGATTCGCCTTATCAAAGTTTTTCTAGTTGTGCTTGTAATCCTTACTTTATAGATTTAGATATTTTAATAGAGGATGGTTTATTAAAGAAAGATGATTTAAAAGATTTAAAAGAGTTCAACCCTGCTTATGTAGAGTACGGATATATTTATGAAACTAGATTTGAAATTTTAAGAAAAGCTTATCAAAGAGGTTTTGAAAACGATAAAAGACAATTTAGAGCTTATTATCGTGAAAACAAAAACTGGTTAGAGGATTATGGTTTATATATGGCGGTGAAAAGTCATTTTGGTATGGTTTCGTGGCTTGATTGGCCAGATGAAGATATTAGACTTAGAAGAAAAGGAGCAATTGAAAGATATCGCCAGTTATTGATTGATGATGTGCAATTTTATCAGTATCTTCAATTTCTTTTCTATAAACAATACAGCAGATTAAGAGAATATGCTCATAGTAAAAACATTAAAATTATTGGTGATTTGCCAATTTATGTAGCTTTGGATTCAGCTGATGTTTGGGCTAATCCAAAGCAGTTTCAATTAGATGAAAAAAACATACCTTTAGAGGTAGCAGGTGTACCTCCTGATTATTTTTCGAAAGATGGTCAACTATGGGGCAATCCTTTATATGACTGGGATGAAATGAAAAAAGATGGTTATAAATTCTGGATTGATAGAGTTGATGGAAACAGCAAATATTATGATGTGATTAGAATTGATCATTTTAGAGGTTTTGAATCATATTGGGCAGTTCCATATGGTGAAAAAACAGCCAGAAACGGTCGCTGGATAAAAGGACCAGATATGGATTTTGTTTCAGTTTTAAGAGATTGGTTTTGTAATGTTGAATTCATCGCTGAAGATTTAGGTGTTGTTTCTGAAGAGGTAAATGAAATGTTAGAAAAATCAACCTTTCCTGGCATGAGAGTGTTGGAATTTGGAATGAACCCAAAAGGCGCAAGTTATCACACACCATTTAATCATGTTGAAAATTGTATTTGTTATATTTCGACTCATGATAATTCGCCAATCGTAGGTTGGCGTGATACAGCTGATAAGGGTGATGTTAAACATGCTATTAAATATTTCAATCTTACTAAAAAAGAAGGATTTCATTGGGGGTTTATTAGAGGGGGTATGAATTCGGTTGCTAAATTATTTGTTGCTCAAATGCAGGATTATCTTGGTTTAGGAGAAGAAGCCAGAACCAACAGTCCTGGAACAATAGGTGATAACTGGAGGTGGCGTTTAGTTAAAGGGCAATTAACTGACAGATTAGCTAAGAAAATTGCCAGACTTGTTAAAATGTATGGCAGGGATTAATTTACCAAAATATAAATTTGATATATAATTAATTTATTAAGGAGGGAACATTTATAATGGATCAAATACTTGGTTTGCTAGCAGGCCAACTGTTAACAAACGAAACCGTAAAAACTGTTTCTAAAAAGGCGAATACGACTAAAAAAGAAACTACTGATGTTGTTTCAGAAGCATTACCAACTTTATTAACTGGATTGTTTTCAGCATCAAAACAGTCTTCATCAAAATCAACTGGGGAAAATATCTTGACTTCGCTATTAGCGCAAGCTGTTTCAACCAATGTTGAAGAAGAGGACGAAGAAAAAGAAGAAGAGAAAAATGAATTGGGTTCTTCAATTTTGGATACAATTTTAGGCAATACTAAAACAGATTTATTTACAAATATAGCTAAAAAAATTGGACTGAAGAAAGAACAGGTTATGGCTATCTTAATAGCAGTAGCACCAATTTTATTAAAGAAAGTTGCTAGTCTGGTTAATACAAACACATCTGATTCTTCAAAGAAATCAACTAAAAAATCAACTTCAGCTAAGAAATCGACTTCAACTAAGAAATCGACTTCAACAAAAAAATCAAGCTCAAAGAAAAAAGCGAGTGAAAAAGAAGAGGATTTTGATGTAACTGACATTTTATCTTCAATTGTTGGTAACGTATTAGGTAACGATTCAAAGAAATCAGATGATGATTCTAATTTGTTAGGCGAAGTAGCTTCAACAGTTTTATCAGGATTATTATCTAAAAATAAGAAGTAGAAAAGGAGAAAAAATGGCAAAAAAACAAGAATTTGTCGCAACAAAAAATGCGGGTCAAGGGCCAAGGAAAACAACTAAAGAGGAAAGAAGAGCAGGCGCTTCTGGCAAAAGAATTGCTGCAGTTATCTTTTGGTTAATTGCATTAGCATTTGAAGTAGTTGCGATACTAGTATTAAACAAAACTATTTTCATTAAACCGTTTACAACTGATTATATGTTGTACACATTAATTGGTTTATTGGTGGCAGATTTAATTTTCTTAATTATTGGTTCACAGTTCTGGAAAAGAGCTAACGATATTGATCCACCAAGCGCTAAGAATAAACTAAAATTCTTCTTGTGGAATCAAATGGGATTAATTGCTAGTGTTATTTGTTTCTTTCCAATAGTAATACTATTATTAAGTAACAAAGACCTAGATGCGAAAACTAAAAAAATCGTTTCTGCAGTTGCAGTTGTAGCTCTATTAATTGGTAGCGTTACTTCAATTGACTTTAATCCAATGTCAGAAGAAGAAAGAATTGCTCTAGAAGAAGAAATAACTGCAGAAGTTTATTACACAACATTTGGCAAAAAATATCATACTCATTCTGATTGCCAAGCGATTAAAAACTCAAAGACTATCTATCATGGACCAATTGCAGATGCATTAGATGCAGGAAGAACAGAGTTATGTAAATTCTGTGCTGAAAGAGATAGAAAGAAATAAAAAGTTATTAGGGTAGATTTAACAAAATTTACCTTTTTATGTATTTATTTAATAAAATCTATTGTTTTAGGTTGAAAAATCAATTAGAATTTGTTATAAATAAGGTGAATAATGTTTTCGAAGGGAGGAAAATATAATGGGAAAATATGTCGTCAATAAAGGTGACACAGGTGTTTCTTTTAACTTAGTAGCAGGAAATGGCGAAATTATTGGTAGAAGTGAACACTACACAACTGAAGCTGCATGCTTAAATGGCATCGAATCAGTTAGAAGAAATGCTGTTGAAGCAGGTGTAGAAGACCAAACTATAGAAGGTTATGAAGTTTTGAAAAATCCTAAATTTGAAATTTTTAAAGATAAAAGAGAAGAATTCAGATTTAGATTGAAAGCAAGAAATGGCGAAATTATTCTTGCTTCGGAAGGTTATACAGCTAAAGCAAGCTGTAAAAACGGAATTGATTCAGTTGTTAGAAACGCTGATTCACCAATAGTTGAATAACAAAAAAAGAGGTGTAACTAAATTGATTATTTAAAAAAACACCTCTTTTTTTATTACTCATTTCCAGCGTTTTGTTTGATTAAATATTATGATAACTGAGAATAATATATTTAATGTAAATATAAAAAAGTTTTTAGTTTTCTTTTGACATGCCGAATAGGATGGTAGTAAGATATATATACATATAAACATTTGCATTAAATGCAAAAATAGGAGGAATAATATGAAAGAATTAGGTCACGTTAGAATTGACGACAGACTAATACATGGGCAAATTGTATCTAGTTGGATTGATGCTTTAGGTTGTAAGGAAATTGTAATTGCTGATGATAAAGCAGCAAAAGACGAATTCCAAAAAGTTTTATTGCAAATGGCGTGTCCATCAACGATAAAGTTGTCTATCATACCAATTGCTGAAGCTGCAGAATATCTTATCAATAATGAAGAGAGACCAAAAGTTTTAGTTATTGTCAGAGATGTTAAATCTGCTTTAGAGTTGACTTCTTATGAAGGTGTAGGTATTGATCATATTAATGTTGGAAATATTAGTTCTGGGAAAAACAGAGTTAAGTATACCAAATCAGTTTGGATGAATGAAGAAGAAATAGCAGATTTTAAAAAACTTAACGAACAAGGAGTTGAGTTGATAATACAAGTTGTACCATCAGAGCGTTCTATTGATCTGATGACTTTGATTTAGGCTTTTATTTATTACCTTTTTATGTTGGCTAGCAAATAAAAAAAGAGTAATAAATTAACATTTATAATAACTTAATGGAAAGGAGGATGAAAAATGTTAATTAAAGCTATCCTAGTAGCTATATGGGTTACTTGGGCGTTTATTGATGAGCATACTTTGCAGTTGCAAACTACAAGAGCTATCATTACAGGTCCTGTTGTTGGTGCAATATTAGGGGATCCTCATACAGGCTTGATTGTTGGCGCAACAGTTGAGATGATGTTCTTAGGCGCTGTGTTTGTAGGAACAGCTGTTGCACCAGACGTTACTTTAGCATCTGCATGGGCAACAGCATTTGCGGTTGCTGCAGGTGGAGACACTTCTGTAGCTATTGCTTCAGCTTTAGCAGTTGCTATTTTAGGACAAACAATGAGTACATTACAATTTAGTTTTGTAAACGTTGCAATTTTACACTGGGTAGAAGCAGGCAAAAAACAGGGTGATATAAATCGTGTTAGAATGGGTACATATCTGGCGTTAGCTCTTGATGCCTTGTTTTATGGTGTCCCAACTTTCTTGGCAGTTTATTTTGGGGCTAGTAAAGTTGCGGCATTAATGGATGCAATGCCAGAAAAACTTTTAACAGGCTTATCAAATGGGGGAGCAATGCTAGCAGCTGTCGGGTTTGGTATGCTACTTACTACAATTAAAAACAAAAAATTGTGGCCTTATTTTGCAGTTGGATATATTGCTGCTGCATTTGTAAATTTAGGTAATGTTGGTATTGGTTTGTTGGCTGTAACATGCGCATTCCTACATAAGTATTTCCTAGATATGAGTAAGAAAGGGGCTGAATAATTATGAAAAACACTGATCAAAAATTAACTAAGCAAGATCTTTGGAAGATTTATAGAAGTCAATTCTTTATTCGTAGCTGTTTGAACTTTGAAAGATTCCAAAACGTTGGTTTTACTCACGCAATGGGACCTATTATTGACAAGTACTATGATACACCTGAAGAAAAACAGGAAATAATTGAAAGACACATGCAATTATTTTTAACTCAACCAATGGTTGCATCGTTGCCTATAGGTGTTGCTGCTGCAATGGAAGAGCGCTTGGCAATGGAAGGAGATATTGATCCTGAGTCAATTGATTCAACAAAAGTTGCATTAATGGGACCATTAGCTGCATTAGGTGATAGTTTGCTTAATGGAACATTACGCCCTATCGCTGCTGGTATTGCATGTTCACTATCAATACAAGGAAGTGCATTAGGTCCAGTCATTTTCTTAGTTTTAATGTCTATTATGACTTTAGGTGTTCGTTACTTAGGGGTATTTAAAGGTTATTCACAAGGTGCTAGTTTTGTAATAAATATGCAAAAATCAGGTGTAATTGAACAGATTGCTGAATTAGCTTCAGTTGCTGCGTTTATTGTAATTGGTGGGTTTGTTGTAACAAACATTGGTGTTCCTTTAAAACTTGCTTATACATCAGGAGATACTGTTATTGATGTCATAGGCACTATCAATGGAATGCTTCCTAATTTCTTATCTGTAGTATTAACATTGTTGTGTGCATGGTTAATGCAAAAGAAAAAAGTATCTGCAGTACTATTGATGGCAATTATTATGGTTTTAGCTATTGTGCTTACTTATATTGGTTTGATGTAAAAATTTCTGGAAAAGAGATTAATTGATGAAATTAATTGATTATCATGTACATATGGGGAAAAGTAGTAAGGGAGACAATTATACATTAGAAGACCTTATTGCTAGCATGGACAAATTTAATATAGAAAAATCTGGTTTATCAATCCTTAATGGCGTTAATGTTGGTCCATTAAATGACCTAACTATGGAAGCTGTTAAGAAATATCCAGATAGGATAGTTGGATATGCATACATTAACCCCAGAGAGGAAAATGCAATTGAAGAAGTGCATCGCTGTCTAAGTGTAGAAGGAATGAGAGGAGTTAAGTTTCATTCTTGGAAGCACGGATATTTTCCAAGCAACAATAGAGCATTAGATGGAATAATTGATGCTATTGCTGAATACGATGTTCCAATACTTACACATACTGGTACACCTCCACTATCTTTGCCTCAACAATGGATTGAAGTTGCTAAACGCCACCCAAATGTTAAATTTGTTTTGGCACACATTGGCTATCTTGATTATGGATATGATTGCATTGAAGGTGCAAAAAATTATCCAAATATTTATGTTGATACTTCTGGTCAAGTTGAGATTCCAGTAATAGCAAAAGCTCTTGAGGATCTAGGACCAGACAGGATAATATGGAGTACAGATTGGCCTTATAAGTATCCAGGCAGTGAGCTTGTGAAATTTGAACCTTATAACCTTTCAGAAGAAGATAAGAAAAAGATTTTCTATGAAAATGCGATGAAACTTTGGAAATTGATTTAATTACATTTGCCAATTATGAAATGGTAACCAAAAGTAGAAAAATAAAAATATAGTTAAACTATTTAAAGATTGTCGAAAAGGTCTATACCAACTTTTAAGTTGAGAGGACTAAATAATTGATGTAAACCAAGTCATTGTAATGACTTGGTTTTTTGTTTGTATAAAAGTAAAAAGAATTATTGATTTGTGTTAAAATAACATTATGAAGACATATCAATACATTTTCATAATTGTTTATATTCCAGCATTAATAATGTATTTGTTTTCCAAGACAAGCGGAAACTTTAAAAGAAGAGCGACAAACAAAATTGCATTAGCTTCACTATTTATGTTATGTGGTATATATGCATTTTTGATAAGAGAAAAAAGCGTGCCACTTATCATTTTGATGATTGCGTTGTTTTTTTCATATTTAGGAGATGTTTTGTTACTATGGAGTTTTGAAAAAGGCGGCTATGCTTTTATGACTGGAAATGTTATTTACTGTATTTATTTATACATAATGCATTATCAGTATCATTTATGGCAACTTATTGTTGTTGTGGCTGTAATAGTTTTGCTTTATAAACTTTATCGTCATTTTGTAGAGAAAGAAATTTTAGATTTGGGTGATTTGGATGAGTTTAATCTTTATATGATTACGGTAATTTCACAAGGAACAATGGGAACAATAATGGCGCTGTTTACTAGTGTTAATATAAATAAAGTGTTGGGAATTGGACTATTATTATTTATGGTTTCAGATTTCTTTATTGCTTTTCAAAATTTTTATTATCGAAAATCAAGTTTAATTATGAGATGTAATTCAATAACTTACTTTTTAGGAATGATGTTGATTGCTATATACATTGGTTTATGATGAAGGGAGATCTTTATGAAATATGTATTTGTCGTTAATCCTGCTGCAGGAAAAGAAAATTCAGAAAAAGAATTAATGAATCTTTTAAAAGAAAGAAAAGATTTTGATTTTGACATCTATTATACCAAGGGTCAAAAAGATGCGACTTATTTCATCAAACAATATCGAAAAGATAATCCAGAAGGAAAAATATGCTTTGTAGCTTGTGGTGGCGATGGTACGGTTAATGAGGTAATAAACGGTGTATATGGTATGAATGATGCTAGTTTTGGTATTTGGCCATGTGGAAGTGGAAATGATTATGTTAAATATTTTGGTGGTGCTGATAAGTTTTTAAATCTCGATAATTTATTAAATGGCGAGGAAATGAAAGTTGATGTAATGACTGTTGGTAATAGACATTCGGTAAATGTTGTTAATTTTGGTTTTGATTGTGCTGTAGTTAGAACAATGGAAAAAGTTAAAACCTGGCCATTTTTAAGTGGGAAACATTCTTATACAGTTGGAGTAGTTGCTGCTGTTTTTTCTGGAAGAAAAAATTATGCCAAGATTGTGGTTGATGGTGAACTAATTAATCCTAGTGGAGAATATTTACTATGCACAATTGCCAACGGATCACATGTGGGGGGTTCTTATAAATGTGCTCCGAGAAGCCTAGTTGATGATGGATTAATGGAAGTATGTATGGCAAAATGCATGCCTCTTATCAAATTTATTTCAGTTGTAGGAAAATATCAAAAAGGGTTACATTTAGATGATGAAAAACTTACTGATTTATTAGTTTATCGCCAAGCTAAAAAAGTTGAAATAATTGCTGATGAGGAAATGGATTTATGTCTTGATGGCGAATTAATAGGTGGAAAACACTTTGTTATAGAAAATCAAGAGAAAGCAATTTCTTTTAGGGAATCAAAATAAATATTATAATTATAATTTTTATATAAAATATATTTATAATTACATAAAAAAGTTTAATGGCTAAATTATAGACTTATGCCATTTTTTTAGTTTATAATGAAAGTGCTTACACAAATGTTAAGGAAAAGGAGAAATAAAAATAGAAATGAAAAAATTACTTACATTACTATTGGCTGTCATGATGGTTCTTGGCATTGTTGGTTGTGGACCAAAAGAACCACCTGTCGAGCAGTCAGAAGTTCAGAAGATCATTGAACAAGCTCAAACGATGACTTTAGAAGAGTTAGCTCAAAAAGCTATTGAAGAGTCAAATGGAGCTACTTTTTATGGTGTTGGTAACTCAAGTCGTGGTAAAACAGCTTTACCATTATTTATTGCTTACTTACAAACAATTGATGCTTCATACACTTTAAACTTTGAATGGCAACAACCAAAAAACAACAAAATCTTTGACCAGCTAACAGCTGATTCATTGAAAGAAGTTGGAACGTTTGCGATGACTTTGATTCAAGATGGCAATCAAATTGAAAGCAAAATGGTTAAAACAGGTATTTTAGATGCCTTTATTCCAAAAGAATGGGCTGAAGCTAACGGAACTACTCCAGAAGCTTATAAAGGTTATTTACCATTACAGACATTAAACAAAATCTTTATGTTTAACAATACTGGAGAAAAAGTTTATAACAACTGTTGGGATTTTGTCTATGAAGGTGAACATGGATTATTCATGGATATTGATTCTGAAATCGTTGGCAAAAATTTCTTATACATGTTAACTCATGAAAAATATTCTAAATGGTTAAAAGATGCATTTGATGTTTTACCAGTAGACAAAAAAGCTTATTTCCAACCAGTAGTTGATGAAATGGAAGCTGAAGCAAAAACTTTAGGTTTAGGCGAAAACGGAAAATATGCTTTAACTTGGATTAAATTATGGGTAGAAAGCTATAATGCTCAAACAGATGATGGACCTATTTGTAATATCTTGGTTGACAAATCAGCTACAGATCAATTCGGTTTAATTGTTTACTCAAAGTTACGTTCAGTTCAAGAAACTGATACAGTATCTGTTAACAATATTACGGTTGCTGCTTACCAAGATGGCTATGTTGGTATTGGCGGTTATGGTTATAGTCACTATTTATTTGTTACTGACAACTCACCGCTTCCTTGGACAGCATGTGCATTTATTGCTTATATGACTCAAACTGTTGATGGCTTCTCTGCATGGGGCAAAGATATTGGTGGTTATTCTGCTAATCCATTAGTTGCAGCAGGAACTGAAGCTGAAAGAAATCATTCAAAAGGCGGCTATGTTGATGGAGTCAATGTGTTTGATGCTAAAAACGACCGTGGATATGAATGGTGGGTTGCTGAAGATAAAGGTGAATTAGTAATTGAAGATCCAGCATACTGTGCATCAGTAGCATTTACAGTTGGCAGCTGGATTGAAATGTTAACTAAATACAATAAATAGTAAGCAAATTTAAAAAACAACCGCTTATAAATACAAAGCGGGATTGTGGAAGAAATCACAGTGCCCTTGTTTGACAAGGGCACTATTTTTAAAAAGGAGATAATATGAAAAAATCAACTAAAATACAACTTAATAAAATTAAGACATATTTCTCAAAACCACATAATGTCATTCTTTTATGTATGGGGATTTTGCTTACGATTACGACAGTTGCTCCAATTGTAGCAATTATTGAAGATACTTTTAAAATCCATCCAGGAACAATAGATGCATATTTGTCGGGTAAACAATCAGGTTATTCTTTATATAATTATATTGATCTATTTACTAGTCCAATGGCGAAAGCTAATTTGTGGATTCCGTTAACCAATACGATATATTTAGCAATTGGCACATGTTTTGTTTCAATTATCTTTGGTGGAATTGTGGCGTTTTTAATTACTAGAACAAATATGGCATGGAGAAAATATATTAGTTCAATCTTTATTTTTCCATACATTATGCCTCAATGGACATTAGCTGTTGTCTGGCAAAACGTCTTTAATTCCAATGTGATAACAGGCACATCTAATGGATTATTAGCTTCGCTATTTAACATTAAAATGCCATTATGGTGGTGTAAGGGTCTGTTTCCGACCATTGTGGTGTTAGGAATACACTATGCACCATTTGCTTATATTTTAATTGGTGGAATTTTTAAAAATATGGATGCTAACTTAGAGGAAGCAGCTACAATATTAGATACACCAAAACATAAGATTTTTACTAAAATAACTTTACCGATGATAAAACCAGCAATATTATCGACGATATTATTGGTGTTGGGTGGAGCGATGGGTTCATATCCTGTGCCTCATTATTTAAATTTGACAACTCTTAGCACCAAGTATGTTTCAATGAATGATAAATATGCTGGTGAAGCATCAATTTTAGCAATCATTATGATGTTATTTGGAGTAGTAATTATGATTGCTAATCAAATGAGTTTAAAATCACGTAAAAACTATACAACTGTCACAGGTAAATCTGGTCAAATATCTAAGATTAATTTAGGAAAAGTAGGAAAATACGCTATTGCAACAGTATTAGTTGTTATTACTTTCTTTACCAGCATTTTCCCAATTGTCTCATTTGCTTTTGAAACTTTCTTGCCAAATCCTGGCGACTATAGTTTTTTGTATACTGGCAATTTAAATAATTTGACAACTAAATGGTGGGTCACCAATGAAAACCTAACAGAAAGTGGAATGTATGGTCAAATGGGTATCTTGTATAATGACACCATTTGGCGAGCGTATAAGGGGACAATTTTAGTAGCTGTTAGCTGTTGTGGCATTGCTGGTACTCTCGGAACCTTAATTGGTTATGCTGTGAGTAAAGAAAGAAGAAGCAAATGGGCAAACTACGTTAACTCGGTAGCCTTTTTACCATATCTAATGCCTTCGGTAGCAGTAGGTGCAGCATACTTTATTTTGTTTTCATCAGAAAGGATAAATCTTTTTAATACATATTGGATTTTAATTATCGTGGGAACAATTAAATATATTCCATTTGCTTCAAGAAGTGCCCTTAACTCGATGTTGCAGTTATCAGGAGAAATTGAAGAAAGTGCGATGATACTTGGTGTTCCTTGGTCGAAAAGAATGACAAAAATCATCATTCCAATTCAAAAAAGTTCAATAATAAGTGGTTACTTACTACCGTTTATGACTTGTTTAAGAGAGTTAAGTTTATTCATGTTGTTGTGTACTCAAGGCTTTATTTTGGCGACAACCTTAGACTACTTTGATGAAATGGGCTTATATGCATTTTCAAGTGGTATTAATCTGATATTAATTATCACTATATTGATAAGTAATGCTTTAGTAAACAATATTACTGGAGCTAGTTTAGATGAAGGAATAGGAGGATAAAATATGCCAGAAATTGTATTAACAAACGTAACAAAACGTTGGGATAAATTTTATGCAGTCGATGACTTAAATTTAGTAATTGATGACAATGCTTTTGTAACCTTATTAGGGCCTTCAGGATGTGGGAAAACTACGACTTTAAGAATGATTGCAGGACTGGAAACTCCTACTAGTGGAAGAATTACTATTGGTGATAGAGTTGTATTTGATTCAAAAGAGGGAATTAACGTCCCTGCTAATAAACGTAAAGTGGGATTTTTGTTTCAAAACTATGCTTTGTGGCCAAATATGACTGTTTACGAAAACATCTCTTTTGGTTTAACGAATGTTAAAGAAGAAATGGAAAAAGTAGACTTTGACAGTAGAATAAATGCTAAACTAGTAGAGATTTTAACCAAGCCTGAAGAAGTTATAAAAGTAATAGATGAATGTTTCGACAAAAATAATAAATTAGATGAAAACAAAGCTATTTTGAAACTTATTGATCGTTTTGAAATATCGCAGTTTACAGCTAAAAAAATAATGTCTTATAAATTGGAGGGAAAAGACTATAAAGTTATTGCTTCAAAGAAAGTTCAAGAATTAAAGGATCTGTTAGAAAAAGCTGAAGAAAAAGCTAAAAAAGAAGGTTTCTTTTATAGCAAAGATTACGTATATCTAAAAGATGATAAACCAGTTATGGAAACACGTAAGCTGACGAAAGAAGAAATTGATTTAATTGTGAGAAGAGTTTCGAGAATTGTTAAAATTGGAATGTTCATGGATCGTTATCCTGCAGAATTAAGTGGTGGTCAACAACAACGTGTGGCGATTGCTAGAACATTGGCACCAGAACCAACAGTGTTATTTATGGATGAACCTTTAAGTAACCTGGACGCAAAACTGAGATTAGAAATGCGTTCAGAATTACAAAGACTACACTTAGAAACCGGGTCGACTTTTGTTTATGTTACTCATGATCAGATGGAAGCGATGACTTTAGCAACTAAGATATGTTTGATTGACAATGGTATCTTACAGCAATACGATGCTCCTTTAGATGTCTATGCTAAGCCAAACAATTTGTTTGTAGCTGACTTTGTTGGTAATCCAGCAATTAACTTTATTGAAGCTAAAGGAAAACAGAATGATGTTGGTAATATAGAGTTAGAAATTTTTGATGGAACAAAAATTGAGTTTATTCCAAAAGGAAAAGTAGATATTAATCAGTGGTATCAAAAACAAGACAGCATTGATAAAAAGAAAAAGGAAGAAGAAACCAAAAAGACTAATCAAAAAGGTTATGTTGAAAAAGTCAATAAGGAAGTTAGCTTTAAATATCGCATTCCACTGATTGACGAACAACAAGATTTTGATGATGTAGAAAATGTTACAAAAGAAGATTTTGTTATTGGTATTAGACCAGAGTTTGTAAATATTAGTGAAGAAGGTAAAATTGATGCTGAAGTTTATTCTTCAATGCCTACAGGTATGGAAACTACCGTCAGAGCAGCAGTTGGAAACTATTTGTTAACTAGTGTTATGTTTGGTGGAGTTGTTTATTCATTAGAAGAAAAAATAAAATTAGATTTCAAAGGAAATAATGCTATCTTGTTTGCTAAAACAAATGGCAGATTTGTCTCATTAGGGGCAATAAAAATTAAATAAGACGATAAAAGGCTACGAAAGTAGTCTTTTATTTTAAAAAAGATGAAAGAATTTACAAGAATTGTGAAAAATACGTGAAAATAAACTTGAAAAAACTTTCAATGTGGTGTAAACTTAACGCATTACTAAAAGGGAGGATTTCAGAGATGAAAAAATTATTAGTATGTTTAATGATTTTGGCATTATTGGTGGGATGTAATGGTGAAAAACCAGTTAAAGAAAAAGTTGTAACTATACAGGTTCCATCTGATGTCATTTCAATGGATACTCAGATTGCGACAGACGGCGGTTCATTTAGTGCTCAAGATATGTGTATGGCCGGTCTAATTGAATTAGATGAAAACAATCTGCCAGTATGTGATTTAGCTGAATCATATACGATTGATGAAACAGGAACAGTTTACACTTTCAAAATTAAAGAAAATGCAATCTGGTCTAACGGGACTCCAATTACAGCACATGACTTTGTCTATGCTTGGAAAAGAGTTGTCAATCCTGATTTTGCATCAGAATATAACTGGTTTTTAGAAACAGCAAATATTGTTGGTGCTAGTTGTTATGATCCAGAAAGTGGTTACACAGTTGATGATTTAGGTGTTGTAGCCTTAGATGATAAAACACTTCAAGTTACTTTAACTCAACCATCAGGATTCTTCTTAAGTATGTTGGCGTTCCCTACTTTATTTCCACTAAATGAAGAGTTTGTGGAAGCTCAAGGTGACCAATATGCCTTATCAGTAGACAATATGATTTATTCAGGACCATGGGTAATGTCTGCTTGGGAAGCAAATTATTCATATGAGTTTACGATCAATGATAAATATTGGAACTATGAAAACTTTAAGACTGATAAGACTCCAGATAAAATTATCTTCCGTGTTGTAAATGATACTCAAACGGCTTTAATGGAGTATGAATCAGGCTTACTTGATACTGTTAATTTATCTGGTGAACAAGTTGAAGCTAATAAAGAAAAACCAGGATTTACTCGTCGTTTATCAGGTTACTTATTCTATTTGTTAATTAATATTAATAAAACTGTTGGACCAACAGCGATGACTAATGTTAATGCAAGATTAGCAATGTCTTATGCGATTGATAGAGAAACAATTGCGACAGTATTAAACGATGGTTCGGTTGCTGCTGAAGGTATTATTCCATTTAGCTTAGCTAATAACCCTGAAACAGGAAAAGATTTCCGTGATGATAATGGCAGTGTAATGGAATACAATGAAGTAAAAGCTAAAGAATACTATGACAAGGCAGTTGCGGAATTAGGTAATGATGTGACTATTAACTTAATTTATGATACTGACCAAGGTGATTCAGAAATTAAAGCTGCTGAACAAATTCAATTCTTCTTAGAAAAGGTTGGATTTACAGTTGAATTAAATGGAAAACCAAAAAATACTCGTCTAATGATGCAAAGAGCTACCTTAGAAGGTGGAAAAGCAGAGTTTGATGTTTCATTAACTCGTTGGGGTCCTGACTATGGTGATCCACAAACTTACATGGACTTATTTACTAGCTGGAGAAGTACAGGCGGTTATGCTAGTGAAGCATATGATATGTTAGTAAAACATGCTGAAGCTGCAGATACAGATCCATTAACAAGATGGGAAGACTTTTTAGCAGCTGAAAAAGTCTTAGTTACTGAAGATGCGGGTATAGTTCCTATCTTCCAAGCTGGAAGTGCGATGTTGATAAGTCCAAAAATTACTGGAATTAGATTCCACGTTGCAGCTGTAGATAGCTATCGTCACATTGTATTTGTTGATTAATTATTAGAATGCTTATTAGAACGATTATGGAAATAATCGTTCTAATTTGTTGCAAGAAAGGAAACTTTTATGAAGAAATATATTTCAAAGAGAATTCTAGTATCTATAGCAACACTATTATTTATTTTACTTGTGCTCTTTATTCTCATGGACCTAATGCCAGGTTCACCTTTTAATGATGAAAAATTGTCAGAAGCACAGATTGCAGTTTTATATACTAAATATGGATTAGATAAACCTGTAGCAGTTCGCTTCTTTCTTTATATTAAAAACATGTTAAGTGGTGATTTAGGTGTTTCATACTCAATCAATAAAAACTTTGCGATTTCCCAAATGGTCAAAGAAAGATTGGGTATTTCAATATTGGTTGGTGCTATGGCTATGGGATTTGGTACGGTGTTTGGTTTAATTTTAGGAATAGTATCAGCTTTAAAACATAATAGTTGGATAGATAACTTTTGTTCAGCTATTTCGGTAATAGGAGTAAGTGTTCCTTCTTATGTTTGTGCGATGTTGTTAGCATATTTTATTGCTTTTAAATTTAAACTATTCCCTATTTTATATAATAAAAGCATGCCAATATTTTCGTTAATATTACCTGCTTTAGCTTTATCTGTTTCACCAATGGCAAATATTGCTAGGTTTACCAGAAGTGAGATGATTGATGTCTTATCAAGTGACTATATATCTTTAGTTCAATCAATGGGTATCAAAGATTACAAAATGATTATTACTCATGCAATGAGAAATACTTTAATTCCAGTAATTACTGTTATGGGACCAATACTTATTAACTTATTAACTGGTTCAAGTGTAATTGAAAAGATTTTTGGTATTCCAGGAATTGGATCACTGATGATAAATGGCATTCAGCAAAACGACTATAATGTAACAATTGCTTGTGCCTTTGTTTATTCAGTAATGTATATAATTATGATGTTGATTGTAGATATCTTATATGGTGTCATTGATCCAAGAATTAGAATCAGCAAGGAGGAAAATTAATATGTCAGTTTATAATGAACGCGATTTTCATGAAGACGATTTTCTTTATGCTCACGAAAGTGGTAAAAAAATTATTGACAAATCTTATAAGGCAACATCATATTTAAAGGATGTCTTATCAAACTTCAAAAGGAATAAAGGGGCCATTATTGGTTTTGTTATTATTGTAATCGTTATTTTGATGGCATTTATTGGTCCATCAATGAATGAACACACTTATAAATCAATCATTCATGGTCATGAGTGTTTAACTCCTAGAATTCCTTTTTTAGAAAAACTAGGAATCTTCGATGGATCTTATCATGGTCAAAATTATTATGCTGCTAAAGGGGCAAGTGATTATTACTATTGGTTTGGTGCTGATACTCAAGGCCGTGATATTTGGACAAGGGTCTGGTTAGGTACTAGAGTTTCATTAGTCATTGCTTTTAGTGCAGTTGTTATTGATATTTGTTTTGGAATGGTTTATGGACTGATTTCAGGATTTTTTGGCGGAATTATTGATATCGTTATGCAAAGAATTGCTGAGATATTAAATGGGATACCAACACTTGTTGTGGTAACATTACTAGGTTTAGTACTACCAGCTGGGATGGTATCTATTATCTTTGCATTAATGATTACTGGCTGGATACCAATGGAAAGAATTGCTAGAGCTCAAGTTATGAAAGTTAAAGAACAAGAATATGTTTTAGCTAGTAGAACTCTTGGAGCAAGTAGACTTTCGATTATTTTCCAAGAAATCTTACCAAATATTTTTGGTCAGGTAATAATTACTAGTATGCTATCTATTCCTAGTGCTATTTTCTTGGAAGCATATTTATCATTTTTAGGTTTGGGTGTTCCAGCACCACTAGCATCACTTGGATCACTTGTTTCTGATGGTTATAAATCGATGACTACTTTTCCACATATTTTAGCTGTTCCAGTAGTTATTATGTCATTATTAATGTTGTCGTTTAACTTATTTGCTGATGGACTGAGAGATGCCTTTGACCCAAAACAGTTAAATAAATAGGAGGGAAATTATGGAAACAGTAAAAAAAGAGAAAAAAGATCGTGTCCTTTCTATTCGTAATTTAAATATTTCATTTAAGACCGCTTATGGTGTAGTAAAAGCGATAAGAGGTGTTAGACTGGACTTATTTAAGGGGGAGACAATTGCTATTGTTGGGGAGTCTGGTTCTGGAAAATCAGTAACAGTAAAAACAATTTTAGGTATTTTAGATAGTAACGGAATTATTGATGATGGCTCTATTATTTTCAATTACACTGACGAAAATGGAGAAAAACAATCTGTAGATTTAGTTCAAATGTCTCAAAAGGAAATAAGATATCAATTTTGTGGCAAAAGAATTGCCATGGTTTTCCAAGATCCGATGACTTCTTTAGATCCTACAATGACGGTTGGAAAACAGATAATGCAACCAATGATTTACCATTTAAATCTTTCAAAGAAAGAAGCTAAATTAAAAGCGATTGAATTGTTAGATGAAGTTGGAATAGATCAGCCTGAAAAAAGATTTAAACAGTATCCTCATGAGCTTTCAGGTGGAATGAGGCAGAGAGTTGTTATTGCCATTGCCTTAAGTTGTAATCCTGAAATCTTAATTTGTGATGAACCTACGACAGCTCTAGATGTTACAATTCAAGCTAAAATACTAGAACTGATTAAATCAATCCAAAAGAAAAACAATATTTCTGTTATTTATATTACTCATGATTTAGGAGTTGTAGCTAAGGTTGCTGATTATGTAGCAGTTATGTATGCTGGCAGAATTATTGAAAAAGGAAATATCAATGAAATTTTCTATGACCCTAGACATCCATATACTTGGGGTTTGCTGAGCAGTATGCCTGATACTGATACAAAAAGCAGAAGATTATTTACTATTCCTGGCTCGCCTCCTAACTTATTAGAAAAAATAAAAGGGGATGCTTTTGCTGTAAGAAATCCATATGCTTTAAATATTGATTTTAAAGAAGAGCCACCGATGTATGATGTTGGAGGTCAGCACCGTGTAGCTAGCTGGTTATGTGACCCTCGTGCTCCAAAAGCTGAAATACCAGTAGATTTAAAAGAAAGAATTGAAAAGATGAAGAAGGAGGCTACTGTTTATGAGTGAAATTAAACAACCTTTACTTCGTGTTGAAAACTTGAAACAATACTTCAGAGTTTCTAAAAGCTTTACTACTAAAGCAGTTGATGGAATCAGCTTTGAAATTTATGAAGGGGAAACATATGGTTTAGTTGGTGAATCTGGTTCTGGAAAATCAACAACTGGTCGTTCAATCATTAGACTATATAATCCAACAGCTGGTAAAATCATTTTTGATGGTGTCGATATTTCAGGCAAACTTACAAAAGAAGCTGAAAAACATTTAAGAACAAATATGCAGATGATTTTCCAAGATCCAATGGCTTGTTTAAATCCACGAAAAAAAGTTAAGGAAATAATTGCTCAAGGCTTATTAATTCATCATAAGTTCGAAACTAAAGAACAGTTAAACGATAAAGTTAACAGAATCTTAGATAAAGTGGGTTTATCAGCTGAGCAAGCAACTAGATTTCCTCACCAGTTTTCAGGTGGTCAAAGACAAAGAATTGGAATTGCTAGAGCTTTGGTTATGAATCCAAAACTTGTTATTGCAGATGAATGTATTTCAGCCCTTGATGTTTCAATTCAAGCACAAGTAGTAAACTTGATGAGAGATATTCAGGATGAATTAGGTACGACGTATTTATTCATTGCTCATGATTTATCGATGGTAAAATATATTTCTGATAGAATTGGAGTTATGCATTTAGGTCACATAGTTGAAACAGGAACAACTGATGAAATATTCCAAAATCCTATTCATCCTTATACCAAGGCATTACTTTCAGCTATACCACATCCTAATCCAGTAGTAGAAAAAGCTAGGATAGCTTTAACTTACGACAAAGAAAAAGAAGGTGTTGATTATGTCAGTGCAGTCCAACACAAAATAACTGACACTCACTTTGTTTTGGCTACAGATGAGGATTTCAAAAACTGGTATAAATAAGAAATAATATCGTGGTTGAAAACCGCGATATTATTTAATTGATATACTATATATACAAACGAGGTGTATTTATGAACGCTATTAAGATGTTATACAACGGAAAAATTTATCAAGGCGAAGAAAAATTTTGTCAGGCTTTAATAATTGAAAATGATACAATTGTAGGTTGCGGAAGTAATGATGAAGTAGAAGCTTTGGTTTTAAAATATGAAAATGTTGAAAAAACAGATTTAAATGGAAAATGTGTCGTTGCTGGTTTTAATGATAGTCATATGCATTTATTAAAGTATTCAAGGCAATTAAAAAGAGTTCAACTACATGATTGCAAGTCAAAAAAAGAAGTTATTGCTTTATGTAAAAAATATATTAAAGATTATCCTGAACTGGTAAAAGAAGGCTTGAGAGGCAGAGGCTGGAATCAAGACAATTTTGATGATGGTCAGCTACTAACTAAAGAAGACTTAGATTCTATCTCAAAAGATATTCCAGTTGTTTTAGTAAGAGTTTGTGGCCATATGTGTTGTTGTAATTCTAAAGCTTTAGAAATGTTAAATTTTGAAAGCGAAGATGGTATTTTAACCGAAAACGATGTAAATTTAACTAACAACTTATTTGCTGAAAATACCGAACAGTTAATACAAGATTTTATTGAAGCTAACAAAATAGCCTTATCTTGTGGAGTTACTTCTGTGCAAAGTCAAGATATTGATGATTTAAATAAAGAGATAGATATCATAACTTTACTAGAAGAAACTTATCATAATAACGAAAACTTGTGTCGCTATCATTTACAGGTTGGTTTTGATAGTGTCGATAGTTTGACTGAAGCTTTAGATAAAGATATTTACAAATTTAATATTCAAGATGATAGATTAACAATGGGGCCAATCAAACTGTTTAAAGATGGTTCGCTAGGAGCTAAAACAGCTCTTTTATATGATGGTTATATTGATGACAAAAATAATAAAGGTCTTGAAGTAGTGACTCATAAAGAAATGAAAGAATTTGTTAAAATTGCTGAAGAAAATAGTTTGCAGATGATTGTGCATGCTATTGGTGATAAAGCAATTGATGAAACATGTGATGCTTTTATTTCGCAGATGAGTAAAGGGAACAATTTAAGACATGTGGTTAATCATTGTCAAATAACAAGTTATGAAATATTAAAGAAAATCACACAGAATAATATCTTGATTGCATATCAACCAATATTTTTACAGTATGATTTACATATGGCTAAAAACAGGGTAAAACAGCAACTTTTAGAAAGTTCTTATGCTTTTAAAACAGCTTTGGATTATGGCATTAAGTGTTCTTTAGGGACGGATTGTCCGGTAGAAAGTTTAAATCCATTTTATAATATCCACTGTGCTGTAAACAGACAAGATTTAGATTATCAGCCAGAAAGTGGTTATTATCCTAAAGAATGTTTAATTGTTACTCAGGCCATTGATACTTATACTATTGGAAGCAGTTATCAACAGTTTATGGAAAATAGAAAAGGAAAACTTCAAAAAGGTTATTTAGCTGACTATGTGATAATAGATGATGATATCTTTACTTGTGATAAAAAGGCTATTAAAAATATCAGTGTTTTAGAAACTGTTATTGGTGGAAAAACAGTGTATAGAAAGTAAAATGACACAACTGGTACTGTGTGCAAGAGCCAATGAAAGTCAGTGTTAATTAAAAAGTTAAGAAATATTAATAATTTTATGATTTTTTTGTTGACATGGGTATTCCTTTGATAGTAATATTAATGAGCAGATTGAATGGGCGTAAGCCCATATTAAATCGAAGATATATGGCACACCCGGTAATGTGTGCAAACAAATTATTTAAGAAAGGAGAAGAATATGCCTACAATTAATCAATTAGTTCGTAAAGGGCGTCAAACCAAGCAAGGAAAATCAGCTTCACCAGCTTTAAATAGAGGATATAACTCGTTAAAGCGTCGTGCTACTCAAATTAACTCTCCACATAAACGTGGGGTGTGTACTCGTGTTGGAACAATGACACCAAAGAAGCCAAACTCAGCTTTAAGAAAGTATGCACGTGTACGCTTGAGTAATGGAATGGAAGTAACAGCTTATATTCCAGGAATCGGACACAATTTACAAGAACATAGTGTTGTTCTAATTCGTGGAGGTCGTATTAAAGACTTGCCAGGTGTTAGATATCACATCGTTCGTGGTACTATGGACTGCGCTGGTGTTACAAATAGAAAACAAGGCCGTTCATTATATGGCACTAAAAAACCAAAAGAATAATGGTTGATGAAAGGAGAGAAATAAAATGCCTAGAAAAGGACATGTTGCTAAAAGAGATGTATTAGCAGATCCAATTTACAATTCAAAATTAGTTACTCGTTTAATCAACCGTATTATGGTCGATGGTAAAAGAGGAACAGCTCAAACAATTTTATATAAAGCATTTGAAATTGTTGAAGAGAAAACAGGAAAACCAGCAATGGAAGTATTCGAAACAGCATTAGAAAGAATCATGCCAGCTTTAGAATTAAAACAAAGAAGAGTTGGCGGGGCAAACTATCAGGTGCCTGTTGAACCTTCTGCAGAAAGAAGATTAACATTAGGCTTAAGATGGTTAGTAAACTATGCCCGTTTACGTAATGAAAAAACTATGGAATTACGTTTAGCTAACGAAATTATTGATGCTTCAAATGGACTTGGTGGTTCTGTTAAAAGACGTGAAGACACCCATAAGATGGCAGAAGCAAACAAAGCTTTCGCTCACTTCCGCTGGTAAGGTTAAAGGTGAATTATGCCTCGTGAATTTGATTTACAACATACACGTAATATAGGCATTATGGCACACATTGACGCTGGGAAAACTACAACTACAGAACGTATTTTGTACTACACCGGTAAAACTCACAAACTAGGTGAGACTCATGATGGCACAGCTGTTATGGACTGGATGGAGTTAGAACAAAAAAGAGGTATAACAATTACTTCTGCGGCTACTACTGCTGCATGGAAAGGTCATCGCATTAACATCATTGACACTCCAGGGCATGTAGACTTTACAGTTGAAGTTGAAAGATCACTAAGGGTTTTAGACGGTGCTGTAACAGTGCTAGATGCTAAAGCTGGTGTTGAGCCTCAAACTGAAACAGTTTGGAGACAGGCTACAACATATGGTGTTCCAAGAGTTGTCTTTGTAAATAAGATGGATGCAACAGGCGCGAACTTCTTTATGTCATGTAAGAGTATTAGAGAACGTTTAGGTGCTAAAGCTTATCCAATTCAATTGCCTATTGGTGTAGAAGATAATTACAATGGAGTAATTGACATCATCGAAAGAAAAGCATATAAATTCTCATCGGATCCACAAAATCAAGATGAAGAAATTGAAATTCCTGCTGATATGGTTGATGATGTTGAAATGCATCGTGAAAAGTTAATTGAAATGATTTCTGATTATGATGAAGAATTTATGATGAAAGTTCTTGTGGGAGAAAAAGTAGCAGTTCAAGAGATAAAAGCTGCAATCAGAAAAGCTACAGTCTCTGGAGAATTCTTCCCGGTTATGTCAGGAGCTGCTTACAAAAATAAGGGTGTTGTGCAAATGCTTGATGCCTTAGTAGAATACTTACCTTCACCACTAGATGTAAAACCGGTTAAAGGGATAAATAAAAATGGTGAAGAGGTAGATGTTCCTGCTGATATTAGTGGAAAGTTTGCCGCATTAGCTTTCAAAATTACAACTGACCCATTTGTTGGAAAGTTAACATATTTCAGAGTATATTCTGGTAAAGCTACCAAAGGCTCATATGTTTACAATGCTACCAAAGGTCAAAAGGAAAGACTTGGAAGAATCATGCAGATGCATGCTAATCACAGGCAGGATGTGGAAGAAGTTTATGCTGGCGATATCGCAGCAGCAATTGGCTTCAAATATACAACAACTGGAGACACTTTATGTTCTGATGGACATTATGTGATTTTGGAATCAATGGATTTCCCTGATCCAGTTATCAATATGTCTGTCGAACCGAAGACAAGATCAGACCAGGATAAGATGGGATTTGCTTTAGCAAAATTAGCAGAGGAAGATCCAACATTTAAAACTTATACTGATACTGAAACGGGACAGATAATCATTGCTGGAATGGGTGAATTACACTTAGACATTATCGTTGATAGAATGCAAAGAGAATTCAACGTTCAATGCAATGTTGGTAAGCCTCAAGTGGCTTATCGTGAAACAATTACGAAGATGGCAGAATGTCAAGGAAAGTTTGTTAGACAATCTGGTGGACGTGGTCAATATGGCGATGTTTGGATTAGATTTGAGCCAAATGAAGATAAAGGATTTGAGTTTATTGATGCTACTATTGGCGGAAGTGTACCAAAAGAATATATCAAACCTACCGAAGAAGGCTTGGTTACTGCTTTAAGTAGCGGATTGCAAGCAGGCTATCCAGTGATTAATATCAAAGCTACACTATTTGATGGTTCTTACCATGAAGTAGATAGTAATGAAAATGCTTATAAGATAGCAGCAGGTTTAGCGCTTAAAGAAGCAGCTAGAAAATGCGCACCAGTTATCTTAGAGCCAATTATGAATGTTGAAGTTGTTGCGCCAAGCGAGTATTTAGGAAATGTAATTGGAGACATTACTTCTAGAAGAGGTCAAATTATTGATCAAAATGAAAGAAATAATGCTATTGCGATAAAAGCAATGGTTCCATTATCTGAAATGTTTGGCTATGCAACAACACTTAGAAGTTTTACTCAAGGAAGAGGAAACTATGTAATGCAGATGGACCATTATGCAGAGGTTCCATACTCAATTACACAAGAAATTATTAAGCGTAATAACGGTTAGTTATTATTGCATAATATTGTAATTTGTTTTAAAATGATTTTTGAAGAAAAAAACTTAAATAGGAGGAAAATTAACAAATGGCAAAACAAAAATTTGATAGAAGTAAAGAACACGTTAATATCGGTACAATCGGTCATATCGACCATGGTAAAACAACTTTAACTTCTGCAATCACTAAAACATTAGCAGAGGCTGGTTTGGCTGAAGCAAAAGATTATAGTCAAATTGACGGTGCTCCAGAAGAAAAAGCTAGAGGGATTACTATTAACACTTCTCATGTTGAATACCAAACAGCAAATCGTCACTATGCACACGTTGACTGCCCAGGCCATGCTGACTACATTAAGAATATGATTACTGGTGCTGCTCAAATGGATGGAGCTATCTTAGTAGTAGCTGCTACAGATGGACCAATGCCTCAAACTAATGAACACGTTTTATTAGCTAAACAGGTTGGTGTTCCAGCAATGGTAGTATTCTTAAACAAATGTGACATGATGGAAGGTCAAGAAGAATTCGTTGACTTAGCTGAAATGACAGTTAGAGAATTATTAGACAAATACGGTTTCGATGGCGACAATGCTCCAGTTATCCGTGGTTCAGCATTAAAAGCTATGGAAGGCGACCCATACTATAAAGAAAAAATTATGGAATTGATGGAAGCTTGTGATACTTACATTCCAGCTCCAGCAAGAGAAGATGACAAACCATTCTTAATGGCTATTGAAGATACAATGACTATTACAGGTCGTGGTACAGTTGCTACTGGGCGTGTTGAACGCGGTGTATTAAAAGTTAATGATCCAGTTGAAATTGTTGGTATCAGAGAAACTCAAAAGACTGTTGTTACAGGTTTGGAAATGTTCAGAAAAGTATTAGATTATACTACAGCTGGTGACAATATTGGTGCTTTATTAAGAGGCATCGCAAGAGATGATATCGAACGTGGTCAAGTATTAGCTAAACCTGGTTCAGTTAAACCTCATAAAAAGTTTAAAGCTCAAGTTTACGTATTATCTAAAGAAGAAGGTGGACGTCATACTCCATTTGTAAGTAACTATCGTCCTCAATTCTATTTTAGAACTACTGATGTAACTGGTGTTATTACTTTACCAGAGGGCGTAGATATGTGTATGCCTGGTGATAACGTTGAAATGACAGTTGAATTAATTTATCCAATTGCTGTTGAAAAAGGTACTAAGTTCTCAATTCGTGAAGGCGGAAGAACAGTAGGTGCTGGTAACGTTACAGAAATTATTGCTTAATTAAGTAAATAGTTTACTAAAGAGATGTCTTGTGATATCTCTTTTTTTGATTTTTAAAAAGATATATTTAAAAATTAGAGTATAATAAAAGGAAAATAATTAAAATAAAAAAGCAAAACTATTTTAATGGTGTTTAGTTTGCCTTTTAAATAGGGGCTTTGTTATAATTGTTATATAGTAAACGAGGTATTAAAAATGATTGGTATTTTATTAATGAGCCATGGGGCAATGGCAGAAGGCATGCTAGAATCTAGCAAATTATTCTTTGGTGAGGATATTCCAAATATCAAGGCTTTAAATTTGGCGCCAGAAGACAATCCTGAGTTATTCGATGAAAGAATTAGAGAAGCGGTTGCTGAAATTGATGATGGCAGTGGTGTTATTGCGATGGTTGATTTATTAGGCGGAACTCCTTCAAATAGAAGTATGTTTGTTTTAAATGACAGAATGCAGGTTATCACAGGAATGAACTTCACAATGTTATTAGAACTTATGGGAAGAAGATTCAGCGCTGAAGATATTAGTGAAATCGATATTGAAGAATTGATGCAGATTGGCAGAACTGGAATTGCAAACTTGAATAAGTTAATGGCGGAAATGAAATAATAAAGTGATTATTACCGTAGCATTAAATTTAACGATAGATTACCATATCTACGTTGGTAATTTAAACAAAGAGAAAACAAATGTTATGGACAAAAAGGAAATTTGTTATGGAGGAAAAGGGATAAATGTTAATAAAGCTTTATCCTTTCTAAAAGAAAACTCCGTTGGGACAGGTTTTCTTTTTTCTAATGATGTCCTTTTATTTGAAAAAGAATTAGAAATAGTGAAAAACAAAATAGAAGTAGAAAGGTTATAGCTATGAAATATATTGAATATGGTGTGGAAGTAATAAAGAAATATGTTGAAGAAAAAGTATTGGCTGGAGCAGCTATTGGTTTTGTTACTAAGGATTCTGTTGATGAATATTACCTAGGAAATAAAACTTTTGAAAATGATCTAATAGATGAAAATTCTTTATATGATTTAGCATCACTGACAAAAGTTTTAATAACAACTAATCTGATATTAAAAATGATTGAAGAGGGACTAATTTCTTTTGAAACAAAGATAGTTGAAATCTTTCCAGAATTTCCGTTTGAAGATATAAATATTATGCATTTATTAACTCATACTTCTGGAATAGCTGCTGATAATAAAGATTATCGAAAATGTAAAGATAAACAGCAGTTGTGGCAATTTCTTATTTCTTTAAAACAAAACAATCCAACAGGTACCTTTGTTGAATATTCTTGTTTTGGTTATATCGTTTTAGGAAAAGTTATTGAGTATTTTAAAGGTGATATTGAAAAATATGCTAAAGAGGTCTTGTTTGAACCATTAGAATTAAATGGGATTATGTATAATGCTAAAGAAAAGGGAAAAGAAAAAGATTGTGTCCCTTCTGAAGTGACAGCAGAAAGAGGGGAGATAAGAGGTATTGTTCATGATGGTAAAGCTAACATTATTGGTGGGAAAGCAGGTAATGCGGGTTTATTTGGTAATTTAAAATCAGTCAGCAAGATTGCTCAAATGTTTTTAAATAATGGCAAATATAAAGGAAAAGAAATTTTAAAAGAAGAAACTATCCAATTATTAAAAAAACCTTATACAAAAGGTTTAAATTTATCTAGAACAATTGGTTGGATTTTTGCTCAAGAAGGTGAGTCCATGGGATTACATTATAGTGATTGCTGTTTGTATCATACTGGTTTTACAGGAACTTCCCTCTATATAGATTATGTTAGAGAAATTGCCATTGTTCTTTTGACCAATGCAGCTTATCCAACTAGGGATGATAAAATGATTAAAATTAGAAGAGAATTCCATAATATGATTTTAGAAAAAATGTAATATTGTTAAATAATAGAATAGACACAAAATCTTGTAAAAAAAGAGTAAAAAGTAATATTCAATAGGATTTGAAAGAAAGATAAATAAGAAAAAAAATAAAAAGTGGTTGCAAGACTGCTTTTTTTGTAGTATTATAATCGTTGCGACCGTATAGATGTGCGAGGTTGCCGGCACACTGATATCCGTTGTCATGGTGTGTAGTCGGGGAATTCGTATTGAACGGGTCTATCATGGAAATAGACAAGCAAAAAGGAGGAAGTATCCATGGCAAGAAACATTGTAAGAATTCGTCTTAAGGCTTATGAACATCGTTCTTTAGATTCAGCAACTCAAAAGATTGTTGAAGCAGCATTAAAGCACGGTGCTAAAAAAGTTGTAGGACCAGTACCACTACCAACTGAAAAGCAGGTAGTAACAGTAATCAGAGCTACTCACAAGTACAAAGATTCAAGAGAACAGTTCGAAATGAGAACACATAAAAGATTGGTTGAAATCGTCGGCCCAACTGCTGAAACAATTAATGCATTAAGCGGTTTAGAGTTGCCTAGCGGTGTCGATATTGAAATCAAACTTTAGGAATTAGGAGGAGACATCATGAAAGGACTAATGGGAAGAAAACTTGGTATGACTCAAGTATTCACCAGTGATGGGACACTCATTCCAGTTACAGTCGTTAAGGTATTCCCTAATGTGGTTACCCAAAAGAAAACAATGGAAAACGATGGTTATGTAGCACTACAACTTGGAATGGAAGACCTAAAAGAACACAAAGCTACAAAGGCTAATAAAGGCCATGCTGCTAAAGCAAACACAGCGCCAAAAAGGTTCTATAGAGAAATAAGAACTAATGAAATGGTTGACTTAGAACTTGGCGATATCGTTACTGCTGATTTATTTGAAGCAGGCGATAAAGTTGATGTTCAAGGGACATCTCGTGGTAAAGGTTATATGGGTGGCGTTTACCGTAACAACCAAAAATTATTATTTGCAACCCACGGTGCAGGACCAGCGCATAGAACAATTGGTTCATTAGCTACTAACGGACGTACTAATGCACGTATCAATAAAGGTAGAATAATGGCTGGTCAAGAAGGTAACTATACTACTACAAATCAAAATCTTGAAATCATCAAAGTTGATATGGAAAATGATTGCTTACTAATTAAAGGCAATGTTCCAGGACCAAGAAGAGGAGTTGTATTAGTAAAAACAACAGTTAAACCTATCAAACATGTTGACCCAGTTGAATTGGTCAACTATGAAATTTAGAAGGAGGCTCATATATGTCATTGAAAATAAAAGTAACTGACCAAAAAGGTGCTCAATTACATGATATCAAGTTAAATGAAGATGTATTCGGCATTGAGCCAAACCAACAAGCAATGTTTGATGCAGTAATTATGCAGCAAGCATCATTAAGACAAGGTACTCACGATACTAAAGGTAGAAGTGAAGTTAGAGGAGCTAACAAAAAACCATGGCGTCAAAAAGGCACTGGTAGAGCTAGACATGGCTCAAGAAAAACCCCACAATTTGTTGGTGGTGGAGTAGTATTTGGGCCAACACCAAGAAGCTATAGATATAAAATCAACCGCAAGGTTGCTAGATTAGCTCTAAAATCATATTTATCTACATTTGCTGCTGAAGGTAATATCAAAGTAGTTGATAAGATGGTATTTGATGCACCAAAAACAAAAGATTTTGTTCAAGTAATGAATGATTTAGGTGTAGATAGAAAAGTATTATTCGTCTTCGATATAGAAGAAGATTGGGAAAATGCTGAATTAAGTATGAGAAACATTCAAAATGCTACATTCACATTTGCAGAAGGCATCAGTTGTTTAGAATTAGCTAATTCATACACAATCGTTGCTACTGAATCAGCAATCAATAAGATTGAGGAGGCATTAAAGTAATATGGCAGCTAGAGATATTATTATTCGTCCAATCGTGACAGAAAAAACAATGTTAGCTCAAGAACAAGACAACAAAGTAACATTTGAAGTTGCTAAAGGAGTTAATAAAACTGCAGTAAAACAAGCAGTTGAAGAAATCTTCAACGTAAAAGTTGAAAAAGTAAACATTTCCAACACACCTTCTAAAAAGAAAAGAGTTGGACGTTATGTTGGTACAGTTGGTGGTTACCGTAAAGCTATCGTTAAATTAGCTGAGGGTTATTCAATCGATTTGTACGATAAGGACTAATAAATAGTTCTTATAAAATCTATCGGAAGACAACGCTATTTCCGGATAATTGCGTATAGGAGGAAGAAACAGTGGCAATTAAAAAGTATAAACCTACGACCCCTGGTCGTAGAGGAATGACTACAATTGACTATAACAAAGTATTAACAGCAAAAAAGCCAGAACGTTCACTATTAGCTCCTAAGAAGTCTCAGGGTGGTCGTAACAATACAGGGCGTATCACTACAAGACATCAAGGTGGTGGACATAAAAGGGCATATCGTATTATTGATTTTAAACGTAACAAGGACAATGTTCCTGCTAAAGTTGCAACAATCGAATATGATCCAAACAGAAGTGCATTTATTGCTTTATTAAATTATGTTGATGGTGAAAAACGTTATATCATTGCACCAGAAGGATTAACAGTTGGACAAACAGTTATCTCAGGTGAAACAGCTGACATTTTAACAGGTAACTGTTGTCAATTAAACAACATGCCAGATGGTACATTTATTCATAACGTTGAATTAAAACCTGGTAAAGGTGGACAACTAGCAAGAAGTGCTGGTTGTAGCGCACAAATTTTAGGTTCTGAAGGTAAATATGTTTTAGTTAGATTATCTTCAGGTGAAGTTAGAAAAATCTTAGGTGTTTGCCGTGCAACTATCGGTACGGTTGGCAACTCAGATCACAGTTTAGTAAATATTGGCAAAGCAGGTAGATCTCGCTGGAAAGGTGAAAGACCTACAGTTAGAGGTTCTGCAATGAACCCAGTTGATCATCCACATGGTGGTGGTGAAGGTAAAGCTCCAATTGGACGTAAATCACCAATGACTCCATGGGGTAAAAAAGCTATGGGTGTAAGAACTCGCAAGAGTAAAAAGAAGAGCAGTCAATTAATTGTTCGCCGTCGTGGCAAGAAGTAATGAAAGGAGATAGATTTAAATGAGTCGTAGTTTAAAAAAGGGCCCATTCGCCGATAAACATTTGTTGAAAAAGGTTGAGGCAATGAATGCCAGTGGAAAAAAAGAAGTTATTAAGACATGGTCTCGTCGTTCAACGATCTATCCATCATTCTTAGAACATACATTTGCAGTTCATAACGGTAAAGAACATGTTCCTGTCTATATCACAGAAGATATGGTTGGACATAAATTAGGTGAATTTGTTCCAACAAGAAGATTTGGTGGACACGGCGACGATAGAAAGTCTAAATAGGAAGGAAGAAAACATGGAAGTAAAAGCAATTGCTAAGAACGTCCGTTTGACTCCTAGAAAAGTCAGACTGGTCTTAGATTTAGTAAGAGGAAAAGACATTGAGGAAGCATTAGCTATCTTGAAGTTTACTCCAAGAGCTGCATCACCAGTTGTAGCTAAATTAGTTAAATCAGCTGTAGCTAATGCTACAAATAATCACAACTTAGTTGAAGATAAGTTATATATCAAAGCATGTTATGCTGATGAAGCAAGAACATTAAAACGTTGGAGAGCTAGAGCAAGAGGTTCTGCATCTCAAATCTTAAAAAGAAGTAGCCACATTACAGTAGTGGTTGAAGAAAGAGAATAGGAGGAAAATTTATGGGTCAAAAAGTATCACCTATTGGAATGCGCGTAGGCGTTATTCGTGATTGGGAATCTAGATGGTTCGCTGAAAAAGAATATGGCACTTTATTGCAAGAAGACATAAAGATCCGTGAATGCCTATTTGAAGAATTAAAAGATGCTGAAGTAAGCAGAATTGAAATTGAAAGAAGTAAAAATAATGTTCAACTATTTATTAAAACCGCTAGACCTGGTGCTATCATCGGTCAAGATGGAGAAAGAGTTGAAGCTTTAAAGAAAAAAGTAGAAAAAATCATTGATGGCAAAAGACTGAATATTAAAGTAGTTGAAATTGCTAATCCTGATTTAGATGCTCGTTTAGTAGCTAGAGCTATTGCTGATCAGTTAGAAGGAAGAGCTTCGTTTAGAACTGTTCAGAAAAGAGCGATTCAAAAGACCATGAGATCTGGAGCAAAAGGTATTAAAACTCTAGTTTCAGGAAGACTTGGTGGAACTGACATTGCTAGAAGTGAAGGATACTCTGAAGGTGTTGTACCACTACACACAATTAGAGCTGACATTGACTTTGCACATGAAGGCGCTATGACAACTTATGGTATTTTAGGGGTAAAAGTATGGATTTGTAGGGGTGAGGTATTAAGAGGGGAAATGGTTAAAGAACCAGAAGCGCCTAAATACAATGTTCCTAGAAACACTCGTAGAAGAAATCCTAAAAGCGATCGCCCAAGAAGAGATTCAAGAACTAGAGCTACTGCAGTTGAAAACAAAAAAGAGGAGGTTGCTGAATAATGTTAATGCCAAAAAGAACAAAGTACAGAAGACCTCATAGAGTTAGCTACGAAGGACGTAGCAAAGCTGGTAGAAAAGTACATTTCGGTGAATATGGCTTAGTCGCAGAACAAGGCGCTTATATCACCAATAACCAAATTGAAGCTGCTCGTATTGCGATGACTCGTTATATGAAGCGTGGCGGAAAAGTTTGGATTAAAATCTTCCCACACATGGCTAAAACCGCTAAACCGTTGGAAGTTCGTATGGGTTCTGGTAAAGGTGCTCCAGATGGATGGGTTGCAGTTGTACAAGCTGGACGCGTTCTATTTGAAGTAGCTGGTGTATCTGAAGAAGTAGCTAGAGAAGCATTACGTTTAGCTGCTCATAAGTTACCTATCAAAACTCGTTTTGTATTAAAGGGACAGGAGGAAAAGTAGTTTATGCAAAAAATGAAAGAAATTCGTCAATTAAGCGATGCTGACTTATTAAATCAAGTTGACACATTAAAAGAAGAATTATTTGACTTACGTTTTAAACAAGCTACAGGCTTCTTGGAAAACCCTGCTCGTATTAAAGAAATACGTAAGACAATTGCTCGCATTAAAACAGTTTTGACAGAACGTCAAAATAATGCCTAAGGAGGATCTGAAAGATGAAAGAAAGATCAGCTCGTAAAGTTTACCGTGGTATCGTTGTTAGTGACAAAAGTAATAAGACAATTGTTGTTGAAGTTACCACATCTAAAGATTATGCGAAATATGGTAAACGTGTAAAATATTCAAAGAAATTTGCTGTTCATGATGAAAATAATATTGCTGGTGTTGGTGATAAAGTTATTATCATGGAAACAAGACCTTTATCTGCTACTAAACACTTTCGTTTGTTAGAAGTAGTAGAAAAGGCTCAGGTGTTATAGGAGGTAATAATAAATGATTCGTAATGAAAGCCGTTTAAAAGTTGCCGATAATACAGGAGCGAAAGAATTGTTAGTTATCCGTTGTTTAGGTGGATCTGCTAGAAAGACATCTTCTGTTGGCGATGTTGTGGTATGTACTGTTAAAAGTGCTGCTCCACATGGTGCTGTTAAGAAGGGTCAAATTGTTAGAGCAGTTATTGTTAGAACAGCTTACCCAGTAAGAAGAGATAACGGTACATATATCAAATTTGATGATAATGCTGCTGTTATTATTAAAGAAGATAAGTCACCATTAGGGACTCGTATATTTGGACCTGTAGCTAGAGAAGTTAGAGAAGCTGAATATACAAGAATTGCTTCCCTTGCTGCGGAAGTTTTATAGGAGGCAAATAGTATGAAAATCAAAAAAGGTGATAAAGTACAGGTAATTGCTGGTAAGGATAAAGGCGTTACAGGTGATGTATTAGCTGTATATCCTGATAAAAATAAAGTTGTTGTTGAAGGCGTTAATATTTTAAAGAAACATGTTAGACCTTCACAAATGAATCCAGATGGCGGTATCTTAAGTCAAGAAGCTCCTATTGATGCTTCTAATGTTATGGTTTATGATACTAAAAAGAAAGTTGCTGGAAGAGTTGGCTATCGTTTTGAAGGTGGCAAAAAGATTAGAATTAATAAAAAGAGCGGTAATGAAATCAAGACCGCTAAAAGATAAGGAGGAGAAAGATGAATCGTTTAACTCAAAGATTTAATGATGAAGCTGTTAGTAAATTGATGGAACGTTTTAACTACTCTTCTGTTATGGAATGTCCAAGACTTGAAAAAATTGTAATCAATATGGGTGTAGGTGATGCAATTGCTAATCCTAAAGCTTTAGAAGAAGCGGTTGAACATTTAACACTTATTTCTGGTCAAAAACCAGTTATTAATAAAGCTAAAAAATCCATTGCTAACTTTAAATTAAGAGAAGGTATGTCAATTGGTTGTAAAGTCACTTTAAGAGGTGAAAGAATGTATGATTTCTTTGATAAGTTAATTTCTATCGCTCTTCCACGTGTGCGTGACTTTAGAGGGGTTTCAAAAACTGCTTTTGATGGCAGAGGAAACTATACATTAGGTGTTAAAGAACAATTGATTTTCCCTGAAATTAGTTACGATAAGGTAAATATTACTAGAGGAATGGATATTGTTGTTGTAACAACAGCTAAAACAAATGAAGAGGCATATGCTTTATTAGAAGCCTTAGGAATGCCTTTTGCTAGATAGGAGGATGAGGAAAAATGGCAAAAAAAGCAATGATAAACAAGGCTAACAAACGTGCAAAATTCTCAACTAGAGCATATACAAGATGCCAGCGTTGTGGTAGACCTCATTCAGTCTTAAGAAAATTTAAATTATGTCGTATCTGCTTTAGAGAATTGGCCTATAAAGGTGAAATTCCAGGAGTCAGAAAGGCTAGTTGGTAAAAGGAGGAAAACACTATGTCAATTACAGATCCAATTGCTGATATGCTTACACGCATTAGAAATGCTGTTCAGGCTAAACACGACAGTGTTCTTATTCCTTGCAGCAAGCAAAAATTAGAAATCGCTAGAATCTTAAAAGAAGAAGGCTTCATTAATGATTATGCAGTTGATGTTAGTGATGATGTTAAAAAGAATATCGTTATTACATTAAAGTATGGTAACCATGGTCAAAAGGTTATTCACGGAATCAAACGTATTTCAAAACCTGGACTAAGAGTTTATGTTGAAGCTAACAAATTACCAAGAGTTCTAAACGGTTTAGGTATCGCTATCATCTCTACATCTAAAGGTGTTATGACTGATAAAGATGCGAAAGTTAAACATGTTGGTGGCGAAGTACTCGCTTATGTTTGGTAAAAGATTAATTAAAGAAAGGAAGACACAAAATGTCACGTATCGGAAATAAAACGATTACCGTTCCTGCAGGCGTGGAAATTAAAGTTGCTGAAGGGAATGAGGTGACTGTTAAAGGGCCAAAAGGAACTTTAACTCGTCAGTTTGATGCTAGATTAGAAGTTGTCGTTGAGGATAATATTATTACAGTAAAACGTCCAAACGATGAAAAGGCAATCAAACAATTACATGGTACAACAAGATCATTAATTAATAATATGGTTGTTGGTGTATCAGAAGGATTCGCTAAAGAATTAGTTATTGAAGGTGTTGGTTATAGAGCTGCTGTTGAAGGCCAAACATTAAGGCTGAATATGGGTTATTCTCATCCAGTTATTATTACAGCAGAAGAGGGATTAACTATTGAGTGCCCTAAACAAACACAAATTATCGTAAGAGGCATCGATAAACAAAGAGTCGGTGAATTAGCTGCAAATATTAGAGCTGTTAGAAAACCAGAGCCTTATAAAGGTAAAGGTATTGCTTACAAGGGTGAAAGAATCCGTCGTAAGGAAGGCAAGACTGCAGCTGTAGGCAAGTAGGGAGGAGTGTTAAGATATGATTAAAAAAACACCTAGAAATAAACAAAGAAAACGTCGTCATATTCGTGTTCGTACTAAAGTTAATGGTACAACAGATACTCCACGTTTAAACGTATTTCGTTCAAACGCCCATATCCATACACAGATTATTGATGACACAACTGGAACTACATTAGTTTCAGTAAGCTCTGTTGATATGAAATTAGCTAATGGTGGAAACATCGAAGCTGCAAAGCAAGTTGGTGCAGAAATTGCTAAACGTGCTTTGAAAAAAGGCATTGATCAAGTTGTATTCGACCGTGGTGGTTACATCTATCATGGTAGAGTTAAAGCTTTAGCAGAAGGCGCAAGAGAAGCTGGATTAAAATTCTAACAGGAGGAAAAACAGTGACAGAAAAAGAAAATCAAGTTGTAGAAGTTGCTGAAGTAGCTTCTCAACCAACAAAAGAAAAAGTCGACAGAAGAAGTCGTAAAAGCGCAGACAGAGGCAGAAGAGTAAGAACTGAACGCCCTGAAAAAGAATTTGAAGAAAGAGTTGTTAAAATCAACCGTGTCACCAAAGTAGTTAAAGGTGGAAGAAGAATGAAATTTTCAGCTTTAGTAGTAGTTGGAGACAAAAAAGGAAGAGTTGGTTTTGGTCTTGGCAAAGCTAAAGAAGTACCTGATGCTATTAAAAAAGCCACCGAAAAAGCAACTAAAAACATTATGAGAGTATCATTAGTTGATACCACATTACCTCATGGAACAGTTGGTTCTTACGGTGCTGCTAAAGTAGTATTAAGACCAGCTGCAGATGGTACAGGTGTTATTGCTGGTGGTCCAGTACGTGCGGTATTAGAACTTGCAGGTGTTAATAACGTTCTTTCAAAATGCATTGGTTCTAGAACTCCAGTCAACTTAGTTAAAGCTACAGTTGCAGGGTTGAAATCAATGAGAACAATTGAACAAGTAGCAAAATCAAGAGGCAAAAAGCCTGCTGAAATTCGTTACTAGGAGGTGCTAAATGAAATTACATGAATTACAATATACTGAAGGTTCTCGTAAGAAAAACTTCAGATTAGGTAGAGGTCACGGTAGTGGAAATGGCAAAACCGCTGGAAAAGGTCACAAAGGCCAATTGGCAAGAAGTGGCGGTCAAGGTAAATTAGGATTTGAAGGTGGACAAACTCCACTTGCAAGACGTTTACCAAAACGCGGGTTTACTAATTATACTCGCAAAGAATATGCTGTAGTTAACCTAGAACAATTAAACAGATTCGAAAATGGTACAGAAGTTACGGTAGAATTATTACAAAATACTGGAATCGTTAAAGATTTGAAAAATGGAGTTAAAGTTTTAGGTGATGGCGAACTTGAAAAGAAGTTAGTTGTTAAAGCGAATAAGTTCTCTAAATCTGCTGTAGCAATGATTGAAAAAGCAGGTGGAAAAGCTGAGGTGATCTAGTATGTTCAAAACTCTAATAGACTTATTTAAAAATAAGGATACCAGAGCAAAAATTTTGTTCACACTAGCTATGCTATTCGTTTTTAGAGTTGGAGCAGCAATTACCGTTCCTGGAATTGATACTTCAAAACTAATTTCGGGTTTATCAGGCAATTCTTTAGTTGCAATGATGAACATTATTGGAGCAGGAAGTTGGCAGACATTCTCGATTTTCTCAATGGGTGTTGGTCCATACATTACTGCAAGTATTGTTGTAGAATTGTTAGCAATGGATATTATTCCTCCACTTGCTGACTTAAAGAAAGACGGACAAAAAGGTCGTCAACAACTTGACAAAATTACTCGTTATGTTGCAGTGGCTTTAGGGTTTATTCAAGCCTATACATTAACAATGACATTTGATGTATCATATGGCATCTTAGTTGATGGAAGTACAACAACATATGCATATATTGCTACTATCTTAACAGCTGGAACATTTTTACTAGTTTGGATTGGTGATAGAATTGCTGCATTTGGTATTGGAAATGGTATCTCAATGATTATCTTTGCTGGTATCGTTAGTTCATTACCTTATCAGTTCTATGCATCATTTATGACTTTGGTAGATTTCAGTGCTGATTCAGCGGCAGTATTTACTGGTTTATTGAAATTTGCATTAATAGTTATTATGTATGTAGCTATTATTGTGCTTGTCATTTTTACTGATACAGCACAAAGAAAAATCCCAGTTCAATATACTTCAAGTTCAAGCAGAAGAGGATCAAGGGACATTAATTATTTACCATTAAAAATTAATAGTGCATCAGTTATGCCAGTAATCTTTGCGTCTACTATTATGGTAGCTCCAAAAACTATCATGAATTTAATTAGTGGAGCAAAATGGTTTAAATTAACAGATTTTACCAAAAAATTAATAACTATATTTGATTATATTTCTGACTTTACTAAGCCTGGAGGGTTAATCTTATATGTTGCTATGATATATGCATTCACTTTCTTCTATACTCATATTCAGGTTGACCCTGAAAAGATTAGTGAGAATTTGAACAAATCAGGAACATATATTCCAGGAGTAAGACCTGGAACTGAAACTAAAAACTATATTACAAAAGTTTTAAATAGAATCACTGTTCTTGGCGCATTATTCTTATGTTTTATTGCCGCATTGCCTTATCTGTTAAGTATGTTTACAGATATTCCAAGCACAATAACAATGGGTGGTACATCAATTATCATCGTTGTAGGTGTAGCTCTTGAAACCGTCAAAGATTTGAAAAATCAATTAACTCAAAAAGAGTATAAGGGCTTCATGAAGAGGTAGTTATATGATGCTGAAAATGGTAATTATAGGCCCTGCTGGATCTGGAAAAGGAACAATGTCTGATTTAATTGAGGATAATTATCCGGCAAAACATATTTCAAGCGGAAGTATGTTTAGAGAAGAAATTAGAAAAAATACACCACTGGGACAAAAAGCTAATAGTTATATATCACAAGGCAAACTTGTCCCAGATGATGTTACTGTAGCTTTGGTTAAAAGTCGCATTTCTCAAGATGATTGCAAAGATGGATATCTTCTTGATGGATTCCCTAGATCACTAGTTCAAGCAAAAGCAATTGAAGATTTGGGAATTAATGTGGTAATTAATTTAATAATTGAAGAACATTTATTGGTCGATAGAATTGTTTATCGTAGATTATGTGAAGATTGTAAGGCTATCTATAACATTAAATTAAATCCATTAGAGGATGAGGAACATTGTGAAAGATGTGGTGGAAAATTGTATCAAAGAAGTGATGATACCTACGAAAAATTAATGGTGAGACTTGAATCTTATGCTGAAGAGACTCAACCAGTAGTTGATTATTATCGTAAAAAAGGTATCGTTTACGATGTTGATGCAGGACAATCTGTAGAAGATGTATATAAACAAATTGATGTAATCTTGACAAAAATAATGGAGGAAAAATCTAATTAATGGCAGACAAAAATGATGTAATTGAAGTCGAAGGTATTGTGGAGGACACTCTTCCAAATGCACAATTTAAAGTGAAGTTACCAAATGGACATACAATTTTGGCCCACGTTTCTGGTAAAATCCGTATGAATTACATTCGCATTTTACCAGGTGATCGTGTCACATTGGAAATTTCACCTTATGATTTAACACGTGGGCGTATAACATTTAGACACAAATAGTCTAGGAGGAAAACAATTTATGAAAGTTAGACCATCAGTCAAACCAATCTGTGACAAGTGCCGTATTATTAAACGTAAAGGACGTGTCATGGTTATTTGTGAAAATCCTAAACACAAACAAAGACAAGGTTAATTGGAGGGAAATTAAATTATGGCTCGTATAGCTGGAGTTGACATCCCACGCGATAAGTGTGTTGGTGTCGCATTAACTTATATTTATGGAATCGGCGCAACTATGGCAAAGAAAGTGTGTGAAGCTGCAGGCGTAGACACTGGCATCAGGGTTAAAGATTTAACTGATGAGCAAGAATTTGCAATACGTACAGAAGTCGATAAAATCAAAACCGAAGGCGATTTAAGAAGAGAAACAAACTTAAACATTAAACGTCTTATGGAGATTGGCTGTCACAAAGGAAAACGTCATCGTATTGGCTTACCGGTGAATGGCCAAAGAACTAAAACAAATGCACGTACACGTAAAGGACCACGTCGTACAGTGGCTAATAAGAAGAAATAAGCGAGGTAATATTATATGACTACTAAAAGAAGATCAACAACTAGAAGACGTAGAGTAAGAAAGAATATTGCCAAAGGTGTAGCTTATATTCATTCTACTTTCAACAACACAATCGTCACAATTTGTGATGAGCAAGGTAATGCAGTAGCATGGTCAAGTGCTGGTGCATTAGGATATAAAGGTTCACGTAAATCAACACCATTTGCTGCTCAACAAGCTGCAGAAGCTGCTGCTAAAGCGGCAATGGAATTTGGAATGAAATCAGTTGATGTTAACGTTAAAGGACCTGGACCAGGAAGAGAATCTGCAATAAGAAGTTTACAAGTTGCAGGTTTAGACATCAGTTCAATTAATGATGTTACACCAATTCCACATAATGGATGTCGTCCACCAAAACGTCCACGTGGTTAAAAGTCAATAAAGGAGGAATAGTTGATGCAACAATTTGAAAGAGCAGAATTAGAAGTTCAACAATATGTTGAAGATCAGCATTATGGAAAATTCGAGTTTGGCCCTCTTGAAAGAGGATTTGGAACTACAATTGGTAATGCAATACGTCGTGTATTATTAGCTGCTATGCCAGGTGGCGCTGTATATTCAATCAAAATTGATGGAATTTACCATGAATTTACAGCTATTCCAGGAATCGTTGAAGACGTTACTGCTATCATCCTAAATTTGAAAAACATGGTGTTAAAAATTGAAGATGAAGAAGATTACACATTAAGACTTAATGTAACTGGTCCTGCCACAGTAACAGCTGGAGATATAGTATGTCCTACATATGTAACAGTATTGAATCCAGAATTAGTTATCTGTCACATCTCAGAAAGTGGAAAGCTTGAGATGGAATTAAAAGCACGTAGAGGTAGAGGTTATGTTAGTGCTGAGGAAAATAAGGCTTTATATCAAAGTTCTTCTCAAGGTATTGGAACAATTTATACGGATTCAATCTTTACACCAATAACCAAAGCTACTTACGAAGTTAATCCTACACGTGTTAATCAAAGTGCTAAGTTTGATAGTTTGACACTTGAAGTGTGGACAAATGGATCAATTCATCCACAAGAAGCAATTGCACTAGCCAGTAAAATATTAACTGATCACTTAGTTTTATTAACGGAGATTAATCCATGTGTTTTAGAGTTGGGTGACAGTATTAAAGAAACTAGTACAGTTGATGTTCCAGATGAAACAGATCGTAATATCGAAGAGTTAGAACTTAACAACCGTGCGGTTAACTGCTTAAAACGTGCAAATATTCATACAGTAAATCAATTGTGTTCAAAAACAGAAGATTATATCTCAAAGTTGAAAAACTGTGGGAAGAAAACTGTGGAAGAAATTAAAGATGCGCTGCACAGAGTTGGCAGAGAACTTAACAAATCTGAAATGTAGTATAGTTAGAGGGAGAGAGCTAATATGCAAAATCGTAAATTAGGACGCACATCTGATCATCGTAAAGCTTTATTACGTAATTTAGCTACAGATATGATCATTCATGAAAAAATAAATACAACTGAAATGAAAGCTAAAGAATTAAGATCAGTAGTTGATGAATTAGTTACATTAGCTAAAAAAGGTGACTTACATGCACGTCGTCGTGCTGCTAGAGTTGTAAGAAATGTTATTGCTGATAAAGAAACAGGCAAGACAGCTTTACAAAAATTATTTGAAGAAATTGGACCACGTTTTGCTGAAACTAATGGAGGTTATACAAGAGTTGTAAAAACTACTGTTAGAAGAGGCGATGCAGCTCCAATGGCGTATATTGAATTTACAAAATAATTATCAAGAAATTATTAAGATGTGAAATTCTTAAAACTTGACAAAAAAAAGAAGCGAGATTTATCGCTTTTTTTTAAGTGTTTATTGATTATCGTTTAGTTCCAATATCGTAAGTATCCAATACTATTGAATCGACAATTCCTCTAGTTGAACCAAATAGTGTGACATATCCTTTTAGTGATTTAGCTTTGACTCTTAGAATTTCTGATTTAGGATTGAGGAAAATTGTGGTTTTTCCTTTACCATTATTGGCTTCTTGAACTAAGTTAGCAATTGCAGAGTTACCATCAAAGGCAAAAAGAAACGAATTTCTTCTTTCAAAAATTTCATAATTGAAAGATTTATAAATTCCCATTTCTTGCGACTCGATTGATAACCTAATACCTGTAATGTTAGCTTCAGAAAGTTTAGCGGCTTGCTGTTTATCCATTAAAGATGGAATGATACTATAAATATCAAAGCCTCGTTTATTATTGTTTAATAAATGTTTTTCATGAGCTAATAATTTATGGCCAATTACAAAGAATACTTTGTCTGGGTCTAAACGATTCAGCATTAAATTTATTAGTCTTCTATCAAAAGCAGTCATCTTATGTGCATCATCATCAGTAGTAAAACTTGAACCTGCGATAATGATAGGAAACTTATCCCAAGGTAGTTCTTTAATTTTATCTTTAAAAATAGGGTAGGAAGCTACTTTATTTATTTCAAATTTTACTGTATTTTCCACAGTAGCATTTTTAAATTGTTCACTATAATATTGTTCAATAGATTTATCTTTAAGTTGTTTATTAAAATATTTTGTTTTTTCTAAGAAAGCTTCAGAACTTCTTTTAATAATTTCATCTTCAGTTTTTTTCATTTGTTTAAATTGTTCATCAGTTACTTTAAGCAAATTCATTAAAGCTAACTGTTCATCAATGCTATCAGTACCATATAAACCACAACCATCAGTACCCATAACACATTTAATATCATTTTCTAAATATTTTTTAAGAGGATGAGCAGATAAATCAGTTAAATTATTTAATCTTACATTGCTTGTAAGTTGAAACTCCAATACAACATTATTTTCTTTGATAGTTTTTAATAGTTTTTTACCATTAACTGAGTTTAAATCATCACAATATAAACCATGACCAATTCTCACGAAAGGAAATGTTTGATTTTCATTTAACGATTCACTAATTAGTTTCAAAGCTTTAGCCATATTATCTCTTAAAGAATCGTTTTCGCCAGCATGAACTCTAATGGTCCAATATTTATCTTGGCTGGCTATGTTTGAAACTATTTCTTTGATTACAGATTTTAGTTCACTAATGTCATTGATTTCTTCTCCAACAAAATCGCTACCAACAACATATGGATCTTTAGAAACAATCTTTAATACACTCATTGCTTCAGTCAAATAATTTGAAGATTGAATATCATCTCTAACTAAAGTAAGTGGAATCCTTCTAATGGCAGCTAAAAATCTTATATCCACTCCGGTTTCCTTTTTAGCAAGGGGCAAAATATGATGAATCTGTTTTAGCATATCGATGGCTGACTGTTCTTTTTTAACTAAAGTGGTATCACTTATTTCAACATAATCAACTTGTTGAGCTTGATAACTTCGAGCAATCCACAGCATCTTATCTTCAAAAAAAGTTAAATCTGCATAGTTTTTATTGTTTAAGTCTTTAAGCATTTTTATTAAATATTTATAGACGAAAACATCTGGTAATTTCTCGAAATTAGTTAAAGGTATTTTATAATCACTCAACTTAGGTTTAGTAAATACATAACGATACAAGTATAACTTCTCAAGATTTGTGAAGACTGCTTGTGAATCTTTCAGAATTGCTAGGGAATTTCTTATTTTAGAAATATTTTCCATAGCATTATCCAAATTCAAAAGAATTAAATCAGCAAAATTGATGAAAGTGTTGTCATCAATCTTTCTGTTTAAATGTTTTTTTGACAGTGAAGGATCATCAATTGTTAAAGATACTCTTGCTCTATTTTTTTCTAACATGTGATGTTGACCATCAGATAATTTAAGATTTAATTTCTTTACATAATAGTAAGGGTAACTAATTTGATGTTTAATTCCTAAAGCTATTAGCACATCTGGAGCCAAGTTAGCATTTCCATGAGTATGTAAGTCAGTTTTAAATTTTATGTCCTCCAAAATATAAGATTTAATGAGAGTGTTTCTGATATCAAAATTGTATTCTTTAGTTTGAGACATTAATATTTTGGAAATAGCAGGAACAATGGCATTGATTTCAATTTTACCATTAGGATAAATATTGGCAATTTTAGTACCATTTAATCTAAAAACGTAAACTCTTTGTCCATCTCCCTTGATGAAACAAGGAATAGTACCTTTTATTACTAGTTTATTTTTATAATAAACGGTTTCTTGATTTAAGATTTTAGCCAAATTAATTATTAAGTTGTCTGTTTTATGATTGGGTGTGAAAAGACAATAGGAAAGAACATGCCTAGACAAATCTAAACTAATGGCAATGTCTTTTTCTTTATCCAAATAAAACTTTCCAAAGTTACCCATCATAAAAATCTAATTATTTAAAGTATAGTATAAAGAAAAACTGATAACAATACCAGTTTTCTTATTTTACCATTTATTACTGACTTTTTCAGCAAAGCCTATCTGACCAGTTAAAGTAATAATGGTACCATCATCTAAAATGCAGTCCCCATAGAATCTGCCAAAAACTTGGTGTTGATCTGATTTGATCAATTTAATGTCGGTGCAACTAGCTCTATCAATAATCGGTTCAAAGCGTAAAGTAACACGATTGTCATTGCTGGTAAAATTCCAAACACCATAGTAATCATCTTTGCCATCTTTGGTCGGTAAACCAAAATCAACTTGATCTAGTTTATGAGCTTTACCCTTGTAAAACAGCATATTTTCTGTTGCGGCAGAAGTATCTCCAAAGCCATATCCTAAATTAAAACCAAAAGATTCTCCATCAACATAAGTGTTTAATGACGACCAATACCAAGTATTTGAATAAGTCCAGATTCCTCTTCCCCAGTCAAGTACAGCTGCAGATTCTTTTTTATTGAAAATGTATTCAGTTTCTCCAATAGAAACAATACCACTAGCAGCCATACAGTTCAATTTCTGATTGTAATAAAAGCGTCCTGGTTTTTCAAAAGGGGTAGCAATAACCATACTCTCTTCAGGAATATTTGTTAATTCAACGGAAAAATTGATGGTTTTTTTATCTTTAAAATTATTCATATAGCCAGACAAAATTCTTTTATCACCTTGATTTTCAAATGAGATATTATATTTTTTATTACCGTAACTTATATTTCCAGCAACTGAAGTAGTAGGGAAGTTTTTCTTACCTAAGGTTAAAAATTGCATGGGTGATTTAGTGACCTCCCATTTTTCATTAAAGTCTATAAATGATACTGAATCTAGTCCCATATAGCCATTATCAGCTAAAGTTAAACAAAGGGCAAAATCATCATTTAAAACACAATAGTAATCCCATTCTTTTGTCATGAAACGATTTTTAAAATCTGTTTTCTTATTATAGATAGGTAACATCTTTTTTGCATAACCTGGCTCTATTAGATTATTGTTTTCATCTAACAGATTACCAACAGTAGTAATTTCATGTTGCATATTATTGTCTCCTTTGTATCTATAAAAATAATAACATATAAAACAATTGAAAATAGTATGAAAATAAAATAAAAAATGTAAATGATTTCATACAAATTTCATAATTATATAGTTTAATATAATTGTAAAAGGAAATTTCTCTCGTTTCCCCCTTCTTGAGTAATAAATATTTATAAATAATGGTGTCTTTTGACACCTTTATTTTGTGGTAATATTATAAATGAGGTGATAGTAATGATTCTAGCAAAAAGACTAAAATATGGAGATGACTTAAAAAAAGAAATAGAGAAATTATGTTATGAAAATAATATTACTAGTGCAGCAGTTATATCATCTGTTGGATGTGTTTATAAAGCAACTATAAGGCTAGCTGATGGTGCAACTATTAAAGAATATAATGATAACTATGAAATTTTATCGGTAAATGGGACAGTCAGTAAAAATGGCAGTCATTTGCATATTTGTTTTAGTGATAAAAATAGTGACACATTTGGTGGACATCTGTGTTATAATACTCTCGTTAATACTACTTGTGAATTAGTCATAGTAAGTATTGACAACTATTTATTTATAAGAGAATATGATGAAAAGACTGGATATGACGAACTTATAATTTATACAAAGGAGGATTTTTAAATGTATTTAACAAAATTTTTTCCAGGATCAGCTGAAGCTAAAAAAAGCGTTATCCATTTACTAGTAGTATTAGTGTTTTATGCTGTAGCTGTTTGGGCTGTGCAGTTTTTAGGAGCAATATTATCTATTATTCCATTGTTAGGAGCATTAGCTGGATTGATTATTTGGTTAATTAGAATCTATATTGGAGTAGCAGCTATTGTTGCGTTACTAGCTTTTTTAAAGCTTGTTAAATAAACCAAAGAACTGTAACGAAATAGTTAGTTTAAAAAGTGAATTAATTTTATTAGGAGGTTTAGACCTCTTTTTTGTTGGGTTGTTATGTCTTTTTTGAACTTTCTTGGTGTTATTTCCCCTTTTATATAATATACAAGATTAAAACTATTATATGATTGATTATTTCTTGCAATCTTTATTCCCTTCGAAAATAAACCCCTTTGACAATTATTACTTGCTAAATAGTAATCTTTCGTCATAAAATGTTTGGGAAATATCATTGTGTAGTTGGGTTTATAATGTTATCATATTTTTGTCAAAAGATGGTGAAGATAAGCTAGGAAAAAATCTCTTTTGTTTTGCCTTCTTTGTGAATATTATAGTAATTGTTTAAATAAAAGGGTAATTTAATATGCTTTTATATTAATTGCCAGAGATATAAGAATATCTAGAAAAGGGGACCAAAATGATTAATGATTATAAAATTGATTCTTTAAATAGTTTTAAATTAAAAGATCATAAAACTGATGACAACCACTTATGTGAAGATAAAGAAAAAGCGTTAAAACTAACCAAAAAAAATATAGATAAAATATATGAATACCAACAAAAGTTATACGCAGAGAAAAAAGAAGGACTTATCATTGCTTTTCAAGCAATGGATGCTGCTGGTAAAGATGGAACGATTAGAGAAGTCTTAAAAGTGCTTGCTCCTCAAGGTGTTTATGAAAAGCCTTTTAAAGCTCCTAGTTCTACTGAACTTGCCCATGATTATTTGTGGAGAGTGCATAAAGCAGTTCCTGAAAAAGGAGAAATATCAATATTTAATAGAAGCCATTATGAAGATGTTTTAATCGCAAAAGTAAAGAAACTTTATAAATCACAAAATAAAGCAGATAGAATAAATGAAGATATTATTATTGAAAATAGGTATGAAGATATAAGAAATTTTGAAAAATACCTTTATAACAATAGCGTTAGAATTATTAAGATATTCTTAAATGTCTCTAAAAAAGAACAAGCAGAAAGATTCTTATCAAGAATAGAAGAACCAGAAAAAAATTGGAAATTCTCAGATAGTGATTTTGAAGAAAGAGTTTATTGGGATGATTACCAGCAAGCCTTTGAAGATGCAATAAATGCCACTTCTACAGAAGAATGCCCTTGGTATGTAGTTCCTGCAGATAGAAAGTGGTACATGAGATATGTGGTATCAGAAATAGTTGTAAAAACATTAGAAGAAATGAACCCAAATTACCCTATAGTCACAAAAGAAATTCTTGAAAGATTTGAAGGATATAGAACAAAACTCCTTGAAGAATATAATTACGATTTAGATTCAATAAGAATAAATAAAAAAAACCAGTGAAAATTGCCAACAGATTTATCCAATTGGTAATGAGTTTTACTTCGTTATAGCCACTTTTAATGGTTAAGTTTTATTTTGAGAAATCATCAAAGTAACCTTGGACTAATACTACTGGAGTTCCTTTATCTCCAGAGCCACTTGTTAAATCACACAGTGAACCTATTAAGTCAGTTAACTGTCTAGGAGTTGTACCTACAGAAGCCATACTTTTTGAAGATTTATTATCTTTATCTTTGATAGCATTTGATAAAGCTTCTTCTAATTGCTGACCATTTAAATCTTTAAAATCATTATCTGCTAAGTATTTTAATTTAATTTCATTAGGAGTTCCTTTTAAGCCATCAGTAAAAGCTGGAGATACAACAGGATCTGCTAACTCCCAGATTTTTCCTTTCGGATCTTTAAAAGCTCCGTCACCATAAACCATAACTTCTACATGCTTTCCAGTTTTATCTAGTATTTTCTTTTGAATATCTAAAACCAATTCTTTACACTCATTAGGGAATAATTTGATGGTGTTATCACTAGCTTTATTAGAACCTAGCAAGCCATACACACTATTGTATCCAGAACCATTGTTAGAAATTGTTAAAATATCATCTAGTCCATAAATAATGTTAGCATTATTTTCTTTAAGAATGCGCTTAGTTCTAAAGCGACTATGAATGTCACAGACTAAAATATCTTTGGTATAGTTTAAGATTGTTTTGGGATTATTTGCAAAGATAATTTCCGCCTTACAGCCAACACTTTCAATAACATCTTTATAATAGGCAACATAATCTACACCAGTAAAAGGGTGAACATTACAGCCAAATAATTGACGATATTTATCTAAAGTTAAAACATCACTATATGGATTAATTTGTTCTTCATCCAGCTGATCATACGATAATAATTCATTTCCAACTTCATCAGAAGGATAGGATAGCATTAAAGTGATTTTCTTAGCTCCTTTAGCAATTCCCTTTAAGCAAACAGAAAAACGATTCCTACTTAAAATTGGAAAAATTACCCCAATGTGTCCATTAGGATATTTGCTTTTGATATCAGCAGCAATATCATCTACACTGGCATAATTTCCTTGTGCTCTTGCGACAATAGATTCAGTAATAGAGATAATATCTCTATTTTTTATGGTAAAGCCAATACTTTTGCAGGCATCTAAAACACTATCAACAACAATTGTTGATAAATCATCATTTTCTCTAATTATTGGGCATCTTACTCCAATTGAAATTGTTCCCGTTTTTCTTTCCATAGTGATACCCTCCCTGCAAAAATAATATACCTTATTTTCGCTTAAACGACAACAACACAATTTTAAAAATGTTGTCTTTAAATATTTAAAAATGAGCTTAAATAAGCTCATCCTATTAGTAATAAATAAAAGTCATTTACATTAGTATTAGTAGGTCCAGTTATAATTAACTGATCTAACTTTTTTAAGCAGTTATAACTATCATAATTATTTAAATATTCATTGATATTTATCCTCAATGACAAGGCTTTTTGATAGGTATAATTATCTACATATCCACCAGCAGCATCAGTTGGACCATCGCTACCATCAGAGCCAACACAAACAAGAGTTGTATTATTCAGGTCTTTAAATTTTTCAACACACAATAAAGCAAGATGCTGATTTCTTCCCCCTAAACCAGAACCTTTTACCTCAATAGTAATTTCTCCAGTGAAAATAAAAGCTAGTTTATTAGAAGGGTTTTGATTGTTGAAAGCTAGATCAATTAATTTATCATAAAGAACTTTATAACTATAATTAACATCATCTTCTACAATAGTTGTTGTATATCCTTTTTTTATACAGATATCTTTTAAATTATTTGCCAACATTTTTACCGAACCAATTAAGGTGTTATTTACATTATCTAGATTATTGATTGTATCATTATTAATGATTGATTCAGGAAGATTCAAGTTATACTTTTTATTTATATTTATTACTTGTTTTTTAGAGGTGGAATCATTAACAGTTGGTCCAGAAGCAATAGAATCTAACTGGTCAGAAACAACATCACTTAAAATGAAATTGTGAACAGTTGCTGGATAACAGTGTCTAGCGAATTTACCACCTTTTACATTAGAAAGTCTTTTTCTTATGGTATTAATTTCTTGAATATCAGCATTAGAATTAATTAAATTTTTATTAATTTGTTGAAGGTAGTTTAAATTGACATCAGCATCTTCAAATAAAGCACTTGCACCACCAGATAAAAGAAAAAGAACATCATCATTGACATTTAAGTTTTTAGTTATTTCTAAAACTCTTTTTGTAGCGATTAAACTATTTTCATCAACAATAGGATGACCAGCTTCATATATTTCAAAATCTTGGATGATGCCATTACTATGGTTATATTTAGTAATGATAATTCCCTTATCAATTTTTTTATTAACTATTTCAGTAACTGTTTTAGCCATAAGCCAACTAGCTTTGCCCACAGCTATAACAAAGAGTCTACCGTCATTAAAAGAAATATCTTTTAAATATTTTCTCAAAGCTATGTCAGGTTTACTTTGATTAATGCTATAATCAATTATTTTGTAGATATCTTGGTTCATATTTCAATTATAAATCAACAATAGTGAAATAACAAAAAGTATAGATTTTTATATTTTTAACCTTTAAAATAAAAGTGTTGGTATAATTAAATTATCTAAATTATAATTTCTGGAGGAAAAAAATGGATAGATTAAAAGAACTTAATGAAGCTAAAGTAGCAGCAGAAGAAGTAATTGCAAGAATTGACAATGCTATATCATCTTTAGGTAGTGCATCATCTTGGGGAATATTTGATATATTCGGTGGCGGACTTATTTCAAGTGCCATAAAAAGAGAAAAAATTAGCAGTGCCAATGATGATATTAGAGAAATAACTTCTTCGCTAAAGGCTTTAAATAAAGAATTAGAAGATGTAAATATGCATCTGCCTGAAGAAATAAGCAATAGTGTATCTGATGAAGTTTTTGATATTTGGTTTGACAACATTTTTACCGATATCAGAGTACAAGGTGAAATAACAGACTCGCTTAATAATTTAAGAGATTTTAGAAAATCTGTGGTTGAAATAATTAACAAACTAAATGAAGAAATAAAAAATTGTAAATAAATCAATTTTCTATTTTTTAAGGAATTAATTGTATTACTATTAATAAAAGATTAGATTATAACAACCAAACGACAACACTGAATATTTATGTTCATTTAATTGATAGGAAAATGTTTTAGTAGATAGTTATATAAGTGAATCTTCTCAAAGTCTTCTCAATTGAAGGTGAAAATTAAAAAAACCCTTATAAATAAAGGGTTTTTTAAATCATGGCTGGGGATAAAGGATTTGAACCTTTGAATGACGGAGTCAGAGTCCGTTGCCTTACCACTTGGCGAATCCCCAAAATGCTAGTTTATTATATAATATCATTTTTCAAATATCAACAACCATTTTTAATGTGATTATATTTGAAAGATTTTAATGTGATTATATTTGAAAGTTAAAATTGTACTAACAATTCATTTGTTGGTATAATGAAATGGTTGAGAAGGTGAAATTGTGAGTAAAGCTGTAGAGGTTAAAAATTTAAAGTATCAATACACTGAAGAAAATTTGACTATTGATGATATTTCTTTTTCTATTGATAAGGGTAGTTATACAACAATTATAGGCCACAATGGTTCTGGTAAAAGTACCATTGCTAAGTTACTTTTAGGTCTATTAGAGAAGAAATCGGGGTCTATATACATTGATGGTATTGAACTTAATTATGAAAATTTAAGTCAAATCAGAAACAAAATAGGTATCGTTTTTCAAAATCCAGATAATCAGTTTATTGGATCAACAGTAAGAGACGATATTGCTTTTGGTTTGGAAAATCATTGTATTGAAAGAGAAAAAATGGATCCGATTATTGAAAGCTTTGCTAGCAAAGTGAATATGACAGAGTTTTTAGAAAGTGAACCTACTAAATTATCTGGTGGCCAAAAACAAAGAGTTGCCATTGCCTCAGTTTTAGCAATGGATTTAAACATTATTGTTTTTGATGAAGCTACTAGCATGTTAGATCCAACAGGAAAAAGAGAAATTAATCGCTTAATAAAAGAAATCCATGATGAAAATCAAATTACAGTGATTTCAATTACTCACGATATTGAAGAAGTTGCTCAAAGCGACAATGTTTTGGTGTTAGATAATGGAAAACTAGCTATGGCTGGAACGCCTGAAAAAGTGTTTAGTAATGAAAAAGTTATGGTTAATATGAAATTAGATATTCCTTTTGTCTATAAATTAAGAAATAGTTTAAGAACTAAAGGTGTAAAAGTCTCTAATACCTTAGATTTAGAAAGGATGGCTGAAGAAGTATGTCGATACATTTTGAAAAAGTAGATTATATTTACAGCCCTAATTCTGTTTTTGAATTTCAAGCTTTAGAAGATGTTTCTTTAGATATTAATATGGGTAAAATAACTGCTATTATTGGAGCTACTGGTTCTGGTAAAACTACACTTGTTCAGCATCTAAATGGTTTATTACTTCCTTCAAAAGGATTTTTAACAGTAAATGATTTTACAATTAAAGCTGATGAAAAACCTAAAAACATTAAAGAATTAAGAAAACAGGTTGGACTAGTCTTCCAATTTGCAGAATATCAGTTGTTTGAGGAAACACTAATTAAAGATGTTTCTTTTGGTCCTAAAAATTTTGGTGTTAAAGAAAAAGAAGCGGAAATGATTGCTGCAAGAGCTTTAGTAACTGTAGGAATTGATCCTAAAGATTTTGTCAAATCGCCATTAGAATTATCAGGTGGTCAAAAAAGAAGAGTTGCTATTGCTGGTATTTTAGCCATGTCTCCTTCAATATTGGTTTTAGATGAACCAACTGCTGGTTTAGACCCACAAGGAGCTAAATCGATGATGGAGCTTTTCAAGATGCTAAATAAAGAAAAAGGCATTACCATATTGATTGTTACTCATAATATGGAACACGTATTGGAGTATTGTGATGAAGTTGTTGTTTTAGAAAAGGGTCAAGTAATTATGCATACTGATAAAAAACAATTTTTCAAAAATGATAAATATATGGAAAAAGCTTCAATTGATCCTCCGATAATAATTGCTTTTAAAAAGAAATGTGAAGAGTATGGTGTAACTTTTGATAGTGATATCTTAACTATCGATAACCTTGTCAGTGAAATTGTTAAGAAAAGAGGTAAAAGATGAATAATATAACATTAGGCAAATATATTCCTTTGAACTCTTTTGTTCATAAATTAGACCCAAGAACCAAAATTATTGCGATGATGATTTTGTTAATTGCGATATTTATTCCAGCGGGATTTGTCGGATATGGTATCATAGGCATTTTCTTGCTTATCTCTCTAATTTCAAGTAAATTATCATTTTCGTTTGTTTGGAAAAGTTTTAAACCATCATTATTTATGTTGGTATTTTTGCTTATCATAAATATGTTTATAATCAAAACTGGTGATGTTTGGTTAACTATCGGTTCATTTAACTTATATAGTGGAGCAGTTATTCAAACTGTTTATATTGTTTTAAGGTTATTATTAATGATTGTTATTACAACAATGTTAACAGCGACAACTAAACCTCTGGATTTAACGATGGGATTAGAAGATTTACTTTCACCGCTAGCCAAACTTAATGTACCAACTCATGATATCGCGATGATGATTTCATTAGCTTTGAGGTTTATCCCAACCTTATTGGAAGAGGCACAAAGAATTTTAAAAGCTCAAGCTTCCCGAGGAGTAGATATGGAAAGTGGATCTTTCAAAGAAAAAATACAAGCGATACTTTCTTTAATTGTTCCTTTGTTTGTTTCTTCTTTTCAAAAAGCAGATGATTTAGCTGATGCGATGGAAGCTAGAGGATATGTTGTTGGAGCAAAAAGAGTAAGATATAAAAAACTGAAATTTACTTTTTTTGATTTCATTACATTAGTTAGTGTTTCAGGATTATTAGTTGGATTAATATTATTAAAGGTATTATAAGATGAGATACAAATGTGTAGTTTCCTATGATGGTAGCAGATTTGCTGGCTGGCAAAAACAAGCAGCTGATTTAACCGTTCAAGAAACTATCGAAAAAGCTATTTCTAGAATTGTTAATCATGAAGTAGTTATTGTTGGTAGTGGTAGAACTGATGCCAAAGTGCATGCACTGGGGCAAGTCTTTCATTTTGAAACTGAAAGAAAAATTAGCAGTTTTCAAAAGGCTATTAACTCTCAATTACCACCTGATATTTATATTAAAAGTATTGAAGAGGTTACAGAAGATTTTCATAGTCGTTTTGATGCTAAATATAAGCATTATGACTATTTAATTAATAATGGTGAATATAATCCTTGTATGGCAAATTATAGCTGTTACATTAAAGACAAGTTAGATTTAACTTTAATGAAGCAAGCAAGTGAAGTATTTATTGGAACTTTAGATTTTACCTCTTTTAATGCTACAAAATTAGGTGAGAACGAGAATCAAATAAGAACAATTTATAAAATTGAGATAACAAAAAAAGATGATTTTATTACTATTTCTTATTATGGTAATGGTTTTTTAAGGTATATGGTTAGAATGATAACTCAAACATTAATTGAAGTAGGATTAGGGAATGTTTCAATTGATGAAGTACAACAAATGCTAGATAAAAAAGATAAAGCATCATGCAGTTATAATGCAGAAGCCCAAGGGTTATATTTGATTGAGGTTGGTTATCAAGAATATAAAGAAAACATGGACTAAACCATGTCTTTATCTATCTATGTAAATATAGAAAATTAAACAATGAGGTGATATTATAATAATGGTATTAAGCATCGGTGGCGGAATGGAAGACGCGTACGTTTGAGGGGCGTATAGCAATAGCTGTATGGGTTCAAGTCCCATCCGATGCACCATTAAATAAAGAAGTCCTGAAGATAGGACTTTTTTATTTTTCTATTAAAAAGCCCTGATTTTTCAGAGCTTAAAATTTTTATTATACTACTGTCCAACCTTTATATGAGCCATTATACTCGGTTAGATCCTGAGCCAATTGTAAGATAGATTTGCATAAAGATATTTTATCAGAATCCAGAGTATTCAAAATAATTAATTCATTATCTTTATCGCTGTGGGCAACATGGTGTCCTTCAATAGCAGCAATGTTGGCATATCTATCTTTATCTTCAATTGAAGCAAATGTAGCAAAGTGTTGTAAGTTCAAAGCTTCAGAAGTTTCAACTGTATCTAACATAACTCCAACTTGTTTAATAATTAATTTAATTTTATTATCTTTAACACCAGGATACAAAACGATACATTTATCTAAAAACTGATCTTCAGTTAGTAATGAATCATCAATTTCTATTGGTTCTTCATGAATTGCTGTTTCAACAATATCTTCTAAATCTTCAATTGCTTTTTCAACAGAATCATCTTCTTCTAAACTTTCGATGATATCATTGATTAAATTTATTTCGCCCACCTGTTCATCAACCACCTTTAAAATAGTTTCACTATCATCTTGTTGCAAGTCAATTGGTGTTAATGGAGTTATTTCTTCCATTGTTGCAGATAGAACTTCTTCAATATGTTCTTGTTGTGCTTGTAAAGCAACTTCTTCCATTATTTTTTCAACTGAAACAGCTTCGTCAGCATCTTCTTCAACCACTATTTCGTCAGTTGTTTCTTCTAAAACTGGTTCTTCATCTACTACAACCTCATCAATTAATTTTTCTATTTCCTGGGAAATTGATTCGGTAATGAATTTTTCTTCTTCACTGATAATATCAGCAACAATATCATTGATAAGAAGAGCTTTTTCTCCAATCCCTTCACTTTCTTCCTCATTTTCCACAATTATTTCTTCAGCACCTTCTTCAACTACCATTTCTTCAGCATCATCCTTATTTTTAGCATCAGAAAGGATTTCTTGAATTTCTTCAATGCCTTCTTTAACTTCTTCTACAATTCCGCCAAGGTCAGTAGGGTTTTCAATAAAGGTCTCCACTATATCTCCAACAGTGTCAACAGTTTCAATCAATATTTCTTTACTGACAGAAACGATATTTTCAGCAGTACTGCTAACTTTTTCCATCGTTTTCTTGTAAGGGTTTTTAGGTTTAACTTCGACCTCAATAAAATTAACTTTATTTTGTTTATCTAATTTCTTTTTTACATAAGTTATAGCAGCGACAGCTACAGCAGCAGTAACAACAACAGCAGGTATTATTTTCTTCATAATATTATCCTCACTTTAATTATTGGTATAAAAGTATTATAATATAAATGTGACTATTTTGCACATATATATGGAGGTTGATTAAATGCGTAAAAAAATATTTGTAGCATTATCAATATTATTAGTACTTATAGGATGTTCTTCTAAAAATTTTGAACCACTTGTTTCTCAAGTTGTTGAGGTGATTGAGTTAAATAGCACTGAAGACCCATTAACTTTTTTAAAGGATGTCGAAGAAATTGGTCTTGAATTCACTATTGTTTCTTCAGATTTAGATGTAACTAAAGCAGGAGTATATACAATTGTTTATAGAATTTCTCAAGGACGTAAAAATGTTGAGAGATCTTATACCATAAAGGTTAGAGATTATGATGGACCAGTAATTACTATTGAAGATTCAATTGATATCTTATATGGCGGTTTGTTTATTTTAAAAGATGTGGCAACTGCTTATGATGAAACTGATGGTGATGTTAGTGCTTCTTTACATTATCAAGGCAGTATTGATGCTTACACAATTGGAAGTTATAAAATTGTTGTTAGTGCAACGGATCAGTTTGATAATGTAACTACCAAAGAAGTGGTAGTTAATGTAAAAAATGATGAGAAAGCATCATATAAAAAGACAATTTGTGGAACATATAAAGACATATCTTATTTAACGGGGCAAGCTCCTACGCTGACCTTGAATGAAGATGGAACATTTGAATTGTATTTAAATAGCTGTTCAGTAGTTAATTTGGTTACTGGCAGTTATCAACAATATCAAGATACATTATATCTAGTTAGCAATGATTATCGTTTCAGTGTTATTGATGAAGAAAACTTAGTTAGATTTATAATTCAAATTGATGGGACATTATTATTTGATTCCCAATTAGATGTATGTGCTCCAAATTATGGAGATGTCTTTAGTAAAGAAGTAAAAAATGGCTTAAATCAATAAGTCATTTTTATTTGATATTAAATGAAGATTCTTGAGGGATTATATTGATTTCTTTCATAAAGTAGTCTTCAATTAGAATAAATCGTGATTTCTTTTGTAAACTAGTAATTAGGAAAAGAATATCACTTTTTTTACCTTGAAGCTGTGCTTCAACAGTACCATCAAGTCTATTATTGACCCAACCAGTGATATTTAACTTAGTTGCTTCGCGATAAAGAGTATACCTAAAACCAACATTTTGCACTCTTCCTTCAAAAATTACATAATATCTTACCATGACTTTATATTAATGTTTTCCTTAAAAAAATCAACTAATTTTTAATAAAAAAGACTTGCAATAGGCAAAATGCTATGATAAGATATATAAGCGTCGAGAAATGGGCCTGTAGCTCAGTTGGTTAGAGCGCACCCCTGATAAGGGTGAGGTCGCTGGTTCAATTCCATTCAGGCCCACCATTCAAATTTGGGGCGTTAGCTTAGTTGGGAGAGCGCCTGCCTTGCACGCAGGAGGTCAGGGGTTCGACCCCCCTACGCTCCACCAAAGGAAAATTATCGAGTTTAAACTCGATTTTTTTATAAGTAGTTTAATTAAATTATGAAAGTAAAATATCTCGGGGTAACTAATATAGCATTAAATCATGGACAAGTATTTGAGGTCAAAAGTATAGAAAAGGGTTGGTATAGAATTAATACTAATATACCAAATGATGTTACTGGTGAACCAGAAGATTATCTTTTCCCTGCCAAATTATTTGAAATAATAGAAGATGAGTGAAATTTAATATATTTTATATGATATTCTTAATAAAAATTGTTTTCATTGTGTTAATATTTAATTACATTTGAAAAATGATAAAAATGTATAAAAAATATAAAAAGGGGGAAATAAAATGATAGGATTACTTAAAGAGGACAATCTTTTATACAAAATAGGTCCTGATAAACATAACAAAAAAGATATAAAAGATATCCTCGATCAGCATGACGAGATAAAGTTCGTATCGCTTGCAGCAGTAGACCTAAGAGGGAACTCTACCGATGAAAGGATTCCTGTAAGCATATTTTATAATGATATAGAAAATTTTTTAAAAAATGGTGTGCAGACTGATGGCTCAAGTGTAGAACTTAAAAATATAGCGACATTGAATGATGCCAAAGTTACTATATTGCCCGATATGGATAGCGAATGGCTTGTAGACTACAATCTTTTATTTAGAGATGAAAATAGCGGTAAACTTGTCGGTACATTAGTGATACCTTCTTTTTTAATTCATTCTGGAAATAAAATATGCTCTAGAAGCATATTGAAAAGAGCTGTATCAAATATGAAAAAATATTTGATAAATACAGTAAATAGTAGCGAAGAACTCAAAGAAGAAATGGGCATAAAAGGTAGTAATCTGAAAGATATAGAATTAACTGCTGCTACAGAACTGGAATTTTGGGTAAAGACTCCGCAAGAAAGAGCAAACGAAGAAGCACTTAATACTTCACAACAACTTAAAGAACAATACTGGAAAAGAGCTGAAGGAGATATAAGAACAGCTATGGAATATATCTTATTGCTTATGGGAAAATATGGCTTTAATCCAGAAATGGCACATAAAGAGGCAGGTGGAGTACCTTCAAAACTTAAAGATACCGGCGAGCATAGTCATGTAATGGAGCAACTTGAGGTTGTTTGGAAGTTTTCTGACCCATTGACTAACTCCGATAAATTGCAATTTATAAAAAATATAATAACCGATATTTTTAATTACTACGGGCTTGAAGTTACCTTTAGCGCTAAACCTATAGAGAATGTTTCAGGTAGCGGCGAGCACATGCATATAGGTATATGCGGCATATTAGAAAATGATGAGAAAATTAATCTTTTCAATCATAAAAATTTCAAAGAAAATTATCTCAGCAGTATAGGGATTTCAGCTTTAGCAGGGATACTCAACAATTATGAAGTCGTAAATCCTTTTATCACTTCAACTACAGATGCTTTTAATAGATTAAAACCGGGATATGAAGCCCCTGTTTGTGTAGTGTGCTCTCTTGGAAAATCGACAAATATCCCTTCAAGAAATAGAACAGTGCTATTATGTTTAATAAAAGACTTTGACTGCAAAACGAAGACTAGATTCGAACTCAGATCACCTAACCCATCGACGAATATTTATTTGGCATTTGCAAGTGTTTATCAGGTAATGATAGATGGGATGAAATTTTATCTCAATAAATATTCTTTGGATTATATATTGAATGATGTCTCAAAAACAAATACGGAAAAATCCGCTTATTTCGAAGATAATAGACAGTATCGCTCAGAAAACAATATATTTGAAGACTTTACTGAAGAAGAAAGAGATGTATTATTTTCTAGACCACCTGCAACAGTCTACGAAAATATGGAAATTTTCATAAGAAATAATAATAAAAAAATTCAAATCTTAAATGATAATAATGTTTTTACTGATGAAATTATCGACTCATATTGTTGTTCAACTATCCACTACTGGGCCATGGAGCTAAAGGGTAGAATTATAGAGAACTATAGAGAATTAATCAGAGATATGAAGAAACTACATTTTGAAGAAGATGCTTCAGATCTTGACAAATTAAATTGGTCTAAAATCAGTGATTTAAAGAGAGAATTAATGAAGGATACAATTCAAAAAAAATCTATATTTACCGAAACAGTGGATGCAGTAGATAATAAAAATTATAAAAAAGTATCCAACTTGCAAATTGAATTGACAGAAAAAATAAATAAACTCAAGGGACTTTATAGTTCGTATAAGAAGAATATTCTTTAATTAGATAATGTTTTGTTATTTAAAAGTCTGCTTAACAAGGATGCTAAAAGAACTTAAGATATCCAAGGGAAACAGTAAATAGTATAGAGGAATTTCTTATAAATAAGAGAATTAATAATTAAACTTCAAGCTATAAGAAAGAATTTTTAATTATTCAAAACGAAAGTGAAGGAATAGCATGCCAAAATATATGATTGAAGATCCAGTATATATGCCACCTCATCCTAAGATGTTAAAATTACTTAGGAATTTTCCTGAAGACAAAAAAAGAATAATTGAAAGATACAGTCCTCGTTTAAAAAGATGGGTGGCAGACATTGAGATGGCAAAGGTATATTTTGGAGAAATACCAGTTAATATTATAACTGAAGAAGAAGCTAATAGACTTATAAGAGAAATTTACAATGTAGATTAAACCTTGAAAAAGGTTTTTTTGGAATTTATAATGAATTTAATAGAGGAATGATGATGAAAAGTTTTTTTAAAGTTTTTTTAAAATTAATGAAATTTTTATTAATAATAACAATTGTTTTAGGAACAGTTTTATTTTTGGTGTATTTGTATGTGAAAAATACTGGATATGATGAAAAGTATCTTACATACATAGCTGAAGAAAAAACAATCCCTTTAGAAAACTTTTATTATGATTCAAAACAGAAAAACTTAGTAATAAGTTTAAATGATGAATTAGTTTCCGCGTATTTTAAACCAGAAAAATTAACAAGAGAATTAAAAAAATGTGATTTAGAAATTACTGATTATGGTTTTGATATAAATGTTGAAAACAATGAAGTTTACTTTTATCTTAAAGTCATATACAAGAAGTTTTTGCCGCTAGATGGCTATATTATATTTGATTATAAGATAGAAAGTAACAATATCATAATGGATATCAAAGAAATAAAAGTTGAAAAAATAGTAAATGTTTCTTTAGAAAAGTTAAAAGAATTAAATTTTAAAACCAATTACAAGTTAAAATATCCTGCAATTGAAGTTGGACAAATGATAACTATTGATAGAAATTATTTGACTATAGATTCTTATTTTGATGATAAACTAATCATTAAATATAATTTATATGATTATATTTATCATCATTACAAAACAATTTATGAAGAGTCAGATGATAGTTATAATATTTATCGAACCATTGAGAAGTATGGCTTAGACAAATTTGTTGAAAATAATTATGCATATGTTGTTTCTGAGCTGGAAAGCTATGGAATTGATATTAGATAGATAAACTAAAATTAGCACAAAATAGTTTTTAATATGGGTTAAAAGATAACTGAAAAGTATTACAATCTTTATTATTTATTAATATTGTCTAACTATTGTATAATAAAGGTGGTGATTATATGAAAATAAAAATTAAAGGGCCAACAATGGAACCAATAATGATGGAGTTTTCTCATGATATGAAAGCTGAGGAAATCTTAAATTTGGTTAAGGATAAAATGCCATATCCGATATATGGTTGTAAAGTAGATAATTCTTATCGTGGTTTATTACATAATGTTCATAGAGATTGTACAGTAGAGTTTTTGGATATTAGAACTTCAGCTATTTGGCATGTTTATCAAAACTCACTGGTTTTATTATTTATTAAAGCTGTTCATGATGTTATGGATAAATCTGTTTTAGTTAATGTTAACAATTCTTTAAGTAAAGGATTGTTTATTACACTTAATAAAAATGTTAATCAAAAAACGTTAAATTTAATTAAACAAAAGATGAGTGAGCTGGTTGAGAAAGATATACCAATAATAAAAAAGCATACTTCAAGAGCCAAAGCAATTGAGATAGCTAAACAGCACAAACAACAGGAAACATGTCGATTACTTGAAAGTATTCCATCTTTAAATAATGTTGAGATTTATTCCTTAGCAGGTGAAGTAGAAATCTTTTATAATTTTTTAGTTCCTTCAACAGGATATTTAAAGTTATTTGAATTAAGACACTATAAAAATGGAATTTTATTAAGATTTCCCCATCAAAGCAATCCACTAGTTATTCCAGAATTTGAAGAGCAACCATTACTTTATAAAGCTTTTTCTGAAGTAAACAAATGGGGCCAGTTAACAAATACCAATTATGTTTCTGATTTAAACAAGCAGATATTAACCAAAGGATTAAAAGAATTATACTTGATGCAGGAAGCTTTACATGAAAAAAGAATTTCTGATATTGCTGATGATATTTTAAAAAGTAAAAAAAGAATTGTTTTGATTTGTGGACCAAGTAGCAGTGGAAAAACTTCTTTTGCCAATAGATTGAGTATTCAACTAAAAGTTAATGGTTTAAATACTTTATGTTTAGGAACTGATGATTATTTTGTTAATCGTGATCAAACACCACTAGATGAAAAGGGTGAAAAAGATTATGAAAGCTTAAAAGCTGTTGATACAAAACTGTTTACTAGTGATATTAAAAAATTGTTAGATGGACAAGAAGTAGATTTACCGTATTTTGACTTTACTAGGGGAGAAAAAATATTTGGTACAAAAATCACAAAAATTGATAAAAGGCAAATATTAATAATAGAAGGTATCCATGCATTAAATGAACAGTTAATGGCTGGAATTGATGATAGTGAAAAGTTTAAAATTTATATTTCACCATTTTCCCCAATAAGCATTGACCATCACAATCGTATTCCAACAACTGATTGTCGAATGCTGAGAAGAATGGTTAGAGATTATCAGTTTAGAAACAGAAGTGTAAAACAGACAATTGCTGAATGGCCAAAAGTTAGAGCCGGAGAAGAAAAGAATATCTTTCCTTACAGTAATCATGCTGATGTATTTTTTGATTCTAACTGCATATATGAATTTGCAGTTCTTAAAAAATATGCTGAGCCACTTTTGAATGATATTAAATTTGACGAGGAAGAATATGCTGAAGCTCAAAGAATGTTATCGTTTTTAAGATTTTTTGATGTCGCAGAAGATGATGAATTAATTGTAAATAACTCAATTATTAGAGAGTTTATAGGTGGATCTATTTTAGTTTATTAAAAGAGAGGTGGATATGATTAAAATGAAAAAACCAGTAGCCATATCGTTAAATGGTCAAGTTGAAAGCAAACTATTAAAGAAAAGTGTAAAAAAATATGCTGATTTAAAAAACTTTTTTGAAATTATTGATGAAGGTATTAGTGATGACACTATCATGTATGAAGTGGATATGGTATCAAAGGAAAATTGTGATATGCAATATGCTATCACGACAATTCATCCAATTTTGGTAAATGGCCAATGCAATATGACACAAGGGCATTTTCATGGTGATGAAAATCATGGAGAGATTTATCAAGGAATTTCAGGTAAAGGGGCATTATTGTTGGTGGATAAAGAAGGAAACACTACTATTGAGGAAGTATTTCCTGGATCAGTTCATTTACTTGAGGGCTGTATTGGACATCGAACAGTTAATACTTCAGATGAAAAAGAATTGAAAATAGGATGTTATTGGAGCAAACATACAAAAGGTTATAATAGGCAGGCAATGTTGGATTGTCCGTTTACAATTAATATTTATTTAGAAGATGGAAAGGAAAAATTAAAACAAAATGTTTAAAGATGTGGCATTAGATTATTATCGAAAAGAAAATGACTTGTCTTGTTCTGAGTCAATGATTAAAGCTGGTAATGAATACTTTAATTTGAATATGAATGAAGACTGTTATAAAGCTTTTAGTGGTTTTTCAGGAGGTATGTTTGGCAATTGTACCTGTGGAGCTGTAACTAGTGCTGTAGCTATTTTATCGCTATTGTATGTTGAGGAAAATGGAGCTCACAATTCACCTTTAATGAAAAAGAAAATAGGAAAATTTATTGAACTATTTAGAAAAGAATTATCTTCAACAGAGTGTGGACCACTAAAAGAATTGCATCATACAAAAGAAATCAGATGTCAAAAAATGATGGCTGTTGCTGCAGAGTTGGTAGAAAAAGTTATAAATGAAAAAATGGACTATGAATAATCATAGTCCTTTATCTAATTCTTTCACATCTATTAATTTTTATGTTAAAATTAGTTGGTACAGGAATTATTAAAAAGGTGCAGTCATGAATAAAAAATACAGAAGAAAAAGAAATTTTAAGTATAATAAAGTAGGGTTAATGGCTCTAGATGCTTTTTTTGTGATTGTATCAATGCTGGTTGCTTTACTATTAAGACATAATGGTTTAATTAATATAATTTATCTAGAACGCTTGGCAAGAGTAGGAATATTAATAATTATTTTTGATATTGCAATTTTTTATTATAAGAGTTTCTATCATTCTTTATGGGAATATGCTTCAATACAAGAGTTAACAAATATTGTAATAGGCACTTTTTTAGCCTCTGTTGTAAATATTGTTATTTTTGAATTAACTCTAAATTCGATGCCAAGAAGTTGCTACGTTATCTTTTTTATGCTAATAACAATGCTAACTGGTGGCTACAGGTTTATTTATCGTTACATTGTAAATGATATGCTAAGAAAAAAGAACGAAAATAAATATACTAGTCATGTAATGATTGTTGGTGCTGGAAATGCTGGTGAAATAATTGCCAGAGAAATATTTGCTTCAAAGGAAGTAAATAAAAAGGTTGTTTGTTTTATTGATGATGATCCTAATAAAAAAGATTCGTTTTTACATAATGTAATTATTTATGGTAATAGAAATAAAATTAAGGAAGCTGTTGAAAAATTTAATGTTGATGAAATATATGTTGCAATACCTAGTGCCACAAGCGAACAGTTGATTGAAATTTTAAATATCTGTAATGAAACAAAGAAGCACACGGAAATTTTACCGGGAATTTTTCAATTAATCAACAAAGATATCAAACTTTCAGATTTGAAAGAAGTAGAAATAGAAGACCTACTGGAAAGATCACCAATTGAAGTTAATTTAGATGAGATTATGGATTACATAAATTATAAGACTATTTTAATAACTGGCGGAGGAGGTTCTATTGGTTCGGAATTATGTCGTCAAATTGCTAAAAATAACCCTAAAAAACTACTAATATTAGATATTTATGAAAACAACTTATATGATATTCAAATAGAATTAAAAAGAGATTATCCATATTTAGATTTGCATGCACTGATAGCTTCAGTAAGAGATGAAGGTAAAATTGATCAGGTTTTCCAACAATTTAGACCAGATATTGTGTATCATGCAGCAGCCCATAAGCATGTTCCACTTATGGAAGATGCTCCTAACGAAGCGGTTAAAAACAATGTTTTTGGCACCTATAATGTTGCTGAAGCTTGTTATAAATATGGTGTTGAAAAGATGGTTTTAATTTCAACTGATAAGGCGGTAAATCCTACCAATATAATGGGAGCGACTAAAAGAATTTGTGAAATGATTGTTCAAGCCTTTGCAAACAAATCAACAAAAACAGAATTTGTAGCTGTTAGATTTGGGAATGTTTTAGGTTCTAGTGGTTCAGTTGTTAATTTATTTAAACAACAAATCGCCAAAGGTGGTCCAGTTACAGTAACCGATCCAAATATTATTAGATATTTCATGACTATTCCTGAGGCAGTATCCCTTGTTTTACAAGCTGGATATTATGCTAAGGGTGGCGAAATTTTTATCTTTGATATGGGTAAACCAGTTAAAATATTAGATATGGCTAAAAAACTTATTAGATTATCTGGTTATGAGCCAGATAGAGATATTAAAATATCATTTATTGGTTTGAGACCTGGCGAAAAACTATATGAAGAGATATTGATGGATGAGGAAGGACTTCAAGAAACTCCAAACCATTTAATTCATATTGGCAAACCAATTGAGATGGATTATGAAAAGTTTTTTAAGCAATTAGTTGATTTGAAGAAATTGGCTTATGAGGAAACGAAATCTATAAAAAAAGCAGTTCAGGAAATTGTTCCTACATATATAGAAAAAGGAGGAAGTTAATATTATGAACATTAAACCATTTGAAAAAAGAATATATTTGTCTACTCCTACTATGCATGGTGATGAATTGAAATATATGGTTGAAGCTTATGAAACAAATTGGATGTCTACAGTTGGCGAAAATATTAATCAAGTTGAAAAATTAACTTGTGAAATTGTTGGCTGCAAACACGCTGTTGCTTTGACTAATGGTACTTCAGCATTGCATTTAGCAATGAAATTAGCTGGGATAAAACAAGGTGATAAAGTATTTTGTTCTGATATGACCTTTTCAGCGACTTTAAATCCCGTTGTTTATGAGGGTGGTATTCCTGTTTTTATTGATACAGAAAGAGACAGCTGGAATATGTGTCCAATAGCTTTAGAAAAAGCTTTTGAAATTTATCCAGATGTAAAAGTTGTTGTAGTTGCTAATTTATATGGTACTCCAGCTAAATTGACTGAAATAATAGAAATCTGTAAAAAGCATAATGCAATATTGATAGAAGATGCTGCAGAATCTTTAGGGGCAACCTATAAGGGTCAACAGACAGGAACTTTTGGGGATTATAATGTTATTTCTTTCAATGGAAACAAGATTATTACAGGTTCCAGTGGGGGAATGTTGTTAACTGATGATTTGAAAGCAGCAAACAAAGCTCGTAAATGGTCAACCCAAGCAAGAGAAAATGCTCCTTGGTACCAACACGAGGAACTTGGCTATAATTATAGGATGAGTAACGTTATTGCTGGGGTAGTTAGAGGACAATTACCATATTTAAAACAACATATTGCTCAAAAAAAAGCCATATATTTAAGATATAAAGAAGGTTTCAAAGACTTGCCAGTAACAATGAATCCTTATGATGAGTCAATAATGGAACCTAACTTTTGGTTAAGTTGTCTTTTAATTGATGCGGAAGCAATGTGTAAGCAAGTTAGAGGGGATAAAGATGTTTGTTATATCTCCGAACCTGGAAAAAGTTGTCCAAGTGAAATATTAGATGAATTAGCTAAGTATAATGTTGAGGGCAGGCCAATTTGGAAACCAATGCATTTGCAACCTTTTTATCGTAATAATCCATTTATAACAATTGAGGGAAGCGGAAGAGCTACCAGTGATGCTTATGTTGCCAGTGATTCAATTGATGTTGGAGCTGATATTTTTCATCGCGGTTTATGTTTGCCTTCAGATATCAAAATGACACCAGAACAACAAGATATTGTTATTGAAATAATTAAAGGATGTTTTAGGTAATATGCACAATAAGGGGATATATGAAAGATTTGTAAAAAGACCACAAGATTTATTGTGCTCATTATTAGCTTTAATAGTTCTTAGTCCACTATTCATAATTTTAGTTATGCTTGTTCAAATAAAAATGGGTTCTCCGGTTTTATTTACTCAAGATAGACCTGGTAAAGATGGTAAAATATTCAAGTTACACAAATTTAGAACCATGACTGATCAAAGAGATGAAAACGGAAAATTGCTGGCTGATGAAGAAAGATTAACTAAATTTGGCCGATTTCTTCGCTCAACAAGTTTGGATGAGTTGCCAGCTCTAATTAATATTTTAAGAGGTGATATGGCAGTTGTTGGTCCGCGTCCTTTATTAGTCAGTTATTTGGAAAGGTACGATGAGCATCAAGCAAGAAGACATGAAGTAAGACCTGGTCTTACTGGGTTGGCTCAAATTAGTGGCAGAAATGCTTTGTCATGGGAAGATAGATTTAATCTTGATGTTGAATATGTTGATAACATCTCGTTTTTAAAAGATTGGAAGATTATTTTTAAAACAGTTGAAATTGTTTTAAAAAAAGAAGGAATAAACTCCTCTACTTCTTCAACAATGGAAGAGTTTAAAGGTTCAAATAAAAGTTAAGAGGTTTGACAAAAAATGAAAATTTTATTTGTTACACTTATTGATTTTAAATCAATTAATGATAACATCATGTATGCTGACCTGATGAGAGAATTTATTAAAAGAGGTCACGAGGTATTTATTGTCTCTCCATTTGAAAAAACAGAAAAAATAGAAAATAAATTAATTTTAGAAAAAATAAAAGGAAGTGAAAGATGTTCGACAATTTTAAAGGTTAAAACTGGAAGCATCCAAAAAACTGATAGTATAAAAAAAGGAATTTCTATACTATTAATGGAATATCAAATTTTACTAGCTATAGAAAAACATTTTAAAAATATTAAATTTGATTTAGTTTTATATTCAACCCCTCCAATTACAATTGTTAAACCTATCAGTTTTATAAAGAAGAGAGATAAAGCAAAAACATTTTTAATGCTTAAGGATATTTTCCCTCAAAATGCTGTTGATTTAAAAATGCTAACAACAACGGGTTTAAAGGGAATTCTATACAAAAGATTTAGAAAGAAAGAAAAGAAGTTGTATCAAATATCAGATAGAATTGGATGCATGTCACAAGCCAATGTTGATTTCCTTTTGAAACAAAATCCAGAAATACCAAAAAATAAGGTTTCGATTTGCCCAAATGGAATTGAAGTGGTTAATAAAGAATTAAACGAAGAAAAAAGAATTAATTTGAGAAAAAAATATGGCCTGTCTCTGGATAAAATGGTTTTTATTTATGGCGGCAATTTGGGAGAACCACAAGGAATACCATTTATCATTGAATGTTTAGAACATGAAAAAAACAATAAAAAAGTAGAATTTTTAATTGTGGGTAGTGGTACTAAATATAAGAAACTGCAATCTTATATAGAAGAAAATAAACCAAGCAATGCAAAACTTTTAGAATTTTTGCCAAAAGAAGAATATGAACAATTGGTAAGTGTTTGTGATGTAGGTCTGATATTTTTAGATTATCGCTTTACAATTCCAAATTTCCCAAGTCGTTTACTAATATATATGCAAAGTAAAATACCAGTTTTGGCAGCAATAGATAAAGCCACTGATGTAGGAAAAGTAATAGAAGAAGGAAATTTTGGTTTTTCTTGTGATAGTAATAGTGTACAACAATTTTCTGAATGCATTGATAGATTTACAAAGCTTAACAATCTTAAGCTGTTGGGTGAAAATGGTTATCAATATTTGTTAAAAAATTATACTGTTAGTGTTGTTTATGATAGCATTATTGAAGTTTTGTAAAAGAAAGGCTTAAAAATGAGAAAAAAGACACTAAAGAATATAATTTATTTGTATGGTATAAGTGTTTCAAAGATAATGTTTTCTTTAATAACACTTCCTTACTTAACCAGAGTTCTAACAACAGATTCTTATGGAGTTGTTGCGTATGTGAAAACGATTATGTCATATATGCAATTAATAGTAGATTTTGGTTTTTCTTATTCTGCTACAAAAGATATTGTTGAAGCTACTAAAACAGGAAAAGAAGAGATTGAAAAAGTTGTTGGCGATACTTTGTTGGCCAAAATTATTCTAGTAATTTTGGCTTTTGCAATTTTGCTTTTTATTTCACTATTTGTTCCAATATTAAAAAACAATCTGTTATTTACATTGTTGTCATTTATTCCCGTTGGCTCAACAATTTTATTATTTGACTTTTTGTTTAAAGGATTGGAAATGATGCATGTATCAACGACTAGGTTTATTATAACAAAGACGATTTCTACAGTACTGACAATGATTTTAATAAAAAATGATTCTCATATATTGTTAATACCAATACTGGATATCATAGGAACGATTGCAGCTGGAGTACTAGTGATTTGGGAAATGTCAAAATTAAAAATAAAATTGAGATTTGATTCAATTAAAGAATCCGTTATAAAATTAAAAAAATCTGCTGTTTATTTTCTTTCTGATTTCTCTACAACAGCTTTTGGCGCATTGAATACAGTGGTTATTGGAATGCATTTATCGACAACAGATGTTGCTTACTGGAGTTTAGTAAGCTACATGCTATCAGCTGTCATGAGCTTTTATACTCCAATAACAGGAGGAATTTACCCAGATATGGTGGCACACAAAACTTTTTCTCTTGTCAAAAAGATATTAAGATTTTTTATGCCTATTATTTTTCTTGGATGTATCTTTACTTTAGTAGTAGCTAAATATGCTTTAGTAATCATTGGTGGCAAAGAATATGCCGCAGCAGCTAGTCTACTTAGAGCGATGACCCCTTTATTGGCATTAGGTTTTCCTGTTATGCTAATCGGTTGGCCAACACTAGGAGCTATTGGTAAGGCAAAGGAAGTGACAACTTCAACTATTATTTCAGCAGTTTTTCAAGCAACAGGATTAATATTATTAGTTCTTATTGATAAGTTTAATTTAATTAATATTGCTACAGTTAGAATATTAAGTGAATCAGTTTTACTAAGTGTGAGAGCTTTTTTCTGTTATAAAAACAGGCACTTATTTTCTGATTATAAAGCAAAAAGTATTGTGGTATAAAGTTTTAAAAACGATTTTTTACATCTTATAAATCTTATTTACAAATATCAAAAAAATTAATTATAAAAGGATTAATTATGGAAGAAAAAAACAATCGATTACCCATTTATGAAACAGAAGGAATTGTAATCCATGGCAGAGGCAATGGAAAACTTTTAGGTATGCCCACTGCAAATTTAAAGATTGAAGATGACATGAAATTGCCAAAATCAGGAGTCTATATTTCAAGAATTTATTTAGATGAGCAAATTTTTTATGGTGTTACTCATATAGGAAGAAGGCCAACTATTGATGATGGTAAAGATATATCGTTTGAAACCCACATTTTAAATTTTAATAAGGATATATATGGTCAAAAATTGAAGGTACAGTTATTTTCTAAAATTAGGTCTATAAAAAGATTTGCTAAATTATCAAGTCTCTTTGATCAAATCAAAAAAGATTGTGCTATTGCACAGGAATACTGGGGAATAAAATAGCCCAATTTAGAGTTGTCCATAGATATTGAAACAAATCAAGCAAAACAAAAAGATTGGGAAATGCTGTTATTTAGTAGAGAACTGTTGTTTTATATCTGTTATATTCAAATCTAAATGTTATATTTACAAAGAAGCAAGTATATGAAGCAGTTTGACATAACTAAGTAAGTGATTTTTCTTACATTGTATAAAATATGGTTTATTGAATTAGAAAGCGTTTAAAATCGTATCCAAAAAAATCTAATTATATATAAGTTATAAATATAATAGGTGGAATTATTAATAAAGATTAATATAATCAATTGAATCCAAAAAGAGAAGGTTTCAAACCTTCTCTTTTGAAGTGATAAACAACATTAGATTACATTATACCAATTACTGTTAATAAAATACCTAAACCAAGTAAAATGAATATTAACTTGTTAACATCAACGCCTTTATTAACGTATTTGAATACAATTAACGACAAAATCAATGGAAGTAGATTAGGCATAATTCCATCCAATACATCTTGAAGAACAAGAGTTCCACCTCCCATTTCAAGTGTTAATGAAAGAGGGAATTTAACTATTAATGGAATCATTCCGCCAATAACAACCATCGCCAAGACTTTAGATGCTTCGGTTAATTTTGATAAAGTACCATCAGCTTGGATTTTATGAAGGAACTGACGTCCTCCTTCGTAACCTAATTTAAATCCATACCATCTAGTAAGTGTTGATGGAATTAAATTTAGCAATAAGTATAATATAACACCAATAATTTTACCTTCAGCAGCTAAAGGAGCTCCAACACCACAAGCAATTAATCTAAAAGTTCCCCAAAAGAAACTATCACCTATACCAGCAAGTGGACCCATCAGTGCAATCTTTACAGCACCAATTGTTTCAGGATCCATTTCTCCTGTTTCATCATTAGCATATTCTTCTTCCATCGCAGTAGATATTCCTAGACAGAAAGGAACAAATGCACAAGTAGTGTTGAACATAGTGTTATGACGTTTTAGAGCTTCAAGGAAATCTTCTTCATTTGGGTACAATTTTTCTAAAGCAGGAATTAATGCACGCATATAAGGTATGCCTTGTTGCTTGTCATATGTGTAACATCCTAACGCTTGATATGAACGTAAGAATACTGAATTTAGTTCTTTATTTGTTAATTCAATTCTTTCAGACATATTAGTCAACCTCCTCTTCGCTTGGTGATAAGTAGAAATAAATTAGTGCTGCAGTTAAACCTGCAATTGCAACACTAATACTCTTGAATCCTAAGAATGTAGGTAACATAAACCCTAATATTAGGAATCCAACATATTTCACATCAAATGAAAATTTCAATAATACTGCAATACCAATAGCAGGTAAGATTCTACTTGCGTTTGATAAACCAGTTCTTAAAACTTCAGGAATCGCATCTATAACACTTTGTACTGCTGCACTTCCGGCAACGAAAGCAAAAAATGCGACAATGAAGAACATAGCGGCATGAGTAGCACATCCTGCTATTCCTAGCCACCAAATGGCTCTGGTGTCACCCTTTTCAACAGCTTTGTTTGTCAATGGTGACCATAGAGCAATACAAATGGTACTATTCAAAGTATTCATTAAAGTTGCTAATAATCCAACGGGAATCGCTATAGCAACAGCTTCAGCAACAGTTAGGTTATTATAAATTGCTAAAGATGTAGCAACGACAGAACCAGTTACAACTTCCGTAGGAGTAGCACCGACTTGTACAACGCCTGCCCAAATTAGTTCTAATGTTCCACCAATAATAACCCCCTGTTGAACATCTCCTAGCGCTAAACCAACTAGTGTTGATAACCAGATAGGTCTAGCAATCATCTGCTGACCAAACCATCCTTGTTCAAGTCGGCCATAAGCAGCGACCAAAGAAATCAAAATAGCCTTTACTATCATAAGACCCTCCTTTCCTATTTTTATTTCTCAAACTTCTTTTCTATTTCTTGCCAATCTACTCTTGGCATTGATGGTGTAACTCTTGCGTAAATTTCAACACCACGTTCTTGTAACTCTTTTAACAATAGGTATTTATCTTCATTAATATATACACCATGACTTATTTCAATTTTATCTTCAATAGTGCGTCCTTTAGTTCCGTCTACTTCTGGCCCAATATTAATGGTTTTGATTGAAGGGCAATGATTGGCCATATAAACAGCATCTTCAACTGTTGCAACAGTCATAAAAATCCTTTTATTTTTATATTTAGGTCCATTGATGCGATCTATAGCTTTCTCCTTAGTCCAAACAAAACAATCAATTCCTGCTGGCTTAGCTAATTTTAAAGTCATTGTATGAAAAGAATCATTAGCCGCCTCATCATTAACTACAGCCAAAATATGTGGTTTTATTTCACTACACCAACCAACAGTTACCATTCCGTGGATTAATCTTCCATCAACTCTAACTAGTTCTACCATGAATTACTCCTCCTTCTAATCTTCATCAATTTTAATTTGAATTTGCTTAATATAATCATTCATAAATATTATTTGATTTTTAGTAGTTTCAACGATTTCTCTAATAGCTTCTTCGTTAATTTCTTGACGAAGACTAACTTCTAAAAGCATTCCTAGATTTACACCAGTTATTAAGTAGAAATCATATTGATTTAATAACATAGTAAAAATCTGGTTTACTGATCCACCAGCAATGTCGGTGAATACAATGATTTTTTTGCTTTGGTATTTTATTAATAACTCTTCAGCTCTCTTCATAAAGTTGGAATCTTCCATTGTTTGTTCAATAAAGTCTATTTCATCAATTCCAAAGAAATTAGCTGAATTAACTATTCCCTCAGCAAGTTTACCGTGAGAGGCAACAATAATTTGTCTCATAATCTCACTCCTTATGATGTCAATATTATCAAATCGATTAATCTAATTTTATCATATATAATAACTACGAACTTTGTCAATAGAAAATATATAATTAAAAAAATATATTTTCTGTAAATATATAGTAAGTGTGTACAAATGCGGACTTATATGATATATTATGTTTGTCAAATCGATTTAATCAGAACTATATGGAGGAAAATTATGGAAAAATTATCTATGATTGGTCATGTTAAAGATACGCCACGTGTTGTAAAGAAAACTTATGAAACACGAAATTCTTATATGACCGAATTTGTGAATGCGTTTGTTAATCACGATTTTAAAAAAGTCTATTTTTTAGGTTCTGGCACTTCTCATAATGTTTCATTAGTAGTTCGCAATATATTTGTTGAATTGTTAAATGTTGAAGGAGTTGCATGTCCGCCTACTATCTTTACTTTTCATGAAAAGGTAAATCCAAATGGAGTGTATAAAAAAGAAGAAATTTGTGTAATTTGCTTATCTCAACATGGAGATAGTATATCTACCACTCAAGCTGCTAAAAAAGCGCAGGAGGAAGGATATTTTACTATTGCAGTTACTGAAACTTTAAATAGCATAATAGAACAGTTTTGTGATGTATACTGTCATTTAGTATGTGAAAGAGAAGAAATAGGACCTGAAACTAGAGGATACACCCAAACAATTTTTCAAGCTTATATTATGGCAATTGAAATTGCTAAAGCCAAAGGGATTATTAATGAAGAAAGATATAAGAAATTAGATAATGATGCAAAAGAATTATCTGAAAATTTGCATATCGTCGTTGAAGAATCTATTAACTGGTACAATAATAATCGTGAAGATTTACTTAAGATGACAAAATCGTCAATTTGTGGTTATGGTGTTAATTATCCTACTGCTTTGGAAGCTAGATTGAAGTTGTTCGAAACTTTTTCTCGTCCTTGTACAGGATATGAAATGGAAGAACAACTACATGGACCATTACGTGGTTATAATCAGGATAATTACATATTTATGATTATCTCGGAAGGTGGTTATGAGTTTACACGTGCATGCGATGTGGTCGCATACTATAAAAGAGCCATCACAAAGCATGTATATGTAATTACAGCAGAAGATGGTGTTGATATAACTGATGCTGATTTAAAATTTTCAATAAAGACATCGGATATCCTATCACCGATGATTTACGTGATTCCGTTTCAGGTGTTATCGGCATTGCTTTGTGAAGATATCGGTATTGATACGAAAGTAAGTCCGATAAAGGATCGTTCACTATCATCTCACTATGAAAATGATAGATACAAATAAATAAATAAAAGGATGTGTTCATTCGTTCTAGAAACAACACATCCTTTCATTTATTTATTGATTTTACTATATCCTCTTGTTACTTGTTTATTTTCTACACCATCTGGCCTACATTTTACTGACAATTCCTCAGTAATAGTAATTCTATCTCCCAAAAAGTAATGAAAGGTAATCTCAAAAGGTTTGTCATTGATATGCCAAAAGATTTTTTGTTTAAGCATTACAATGTTTTTATCATTTAATATTTCTTCTTGTTCTTCATTGGCAATAACCGCCTTGAATTCCGTGTATCCATAAGTTCTCTTGTAACCTAAATTGCTTAAATACTTGTTAAAGGAACCTTCAAGTTGAGTTATATCAAGTGTAGGAAGCAATTTATGTGTTAAATAAGTATATGATATACATAAAGGTTTACCATCACCAGTTCTAAGCCTTGCAAAATAATGAATAAATTCATCATCCTTAACTTCTAATTCATGAGCAATTTCTGGACAATTAGTCCCTCTTAGTACTCTATAGTCAATCAAAATACTTCCGGGAACCATTCCAGCAGTTTGTATCTCTTTTGAAAGACTGTTGTTTATAATTGTTTTTTGTTTTGTGTTTTTATACTCATTGGAAACGATAGTACCCTTTCCTTGAATTCTATTAACATAACCAAGATTACGAAGTTCAATCATAGCTTTATTGACAGTCATTCTACTGGCATCAAACATATCGCACATTTCTTTTTCTTTAGGTAGATATTCATCAAATTTAATGTTTCCATTTTCAATGTTTTTAATATAATAATCTCTTATTTGTACATATTTAGGCGCTGTATTCATTCTTTTCCCTCCAAATACTATATATATTATAACATCTACAATAGTTAATAAATATATAATTTCTTTAATAAAAATCTATATTTTTATTTTCAAGTCAATTTATTGTTCGACAAAGTTTATGCATATGTAATAACTTAGAATTGTCTTTCTTATTTTTGTTTTTATAGAAACAAATAAATACTTTTAACAATAAAGAGTAATAAAATATACAAATTCATCCTTTATCTCTATTGTCAATGTTTTAAAATAAGTCTTTAAGTTAGAATTTTTTCGATTTTTAGAAATTCATTTGAATATTTATAATCTTCTCAAATTGTGTGTTGAATATGGACAGTTCCACAATTATTTTTTATTCTTTTTAGAGAATACTAATGCGGATATTATTATTTTTAAATTATTTAAAGAATGGTAGAGAAGAAATTAATATAAAATTTGTTGGCATATAAAAAAAGTATAATAAACATATAAATACACTTTAATTGAATAATTATATTTAGTGTTATACTAAAAGTGTGAATGAGAGGTGATTTAAATGAAAATGTATATTCAACAAAAAATCTTTAGATTAGCAGATGAATTTACTGTTTATGGCGAAGATCAACAACCACTATACTATGTGTATGGAAAATTATTTTCTTTTAGTAAACAACTGCGCATTTGTGATATTAATAATCGAGAAGTTGGGCAGATAAAACAGGAATTATTTTCGTTTTTGCCAAGATATTATTTCTACATTGATAATATACAAATAGGAGAAATAGTCAAAAAGTTTACCTTGTTTTATCCTAGTTATTATGTGAAAGAATTGGACTGGGATTGTGAAGGGGATTTTTGGGCTCATAATTATTCTATTAAGCATGGTAGTAATACTATAGCAACCATAAATAAAGAATGGTTATCTTGGGGTGACTTTTACACCATAAATATAAATGATGAAAAAAACAGCTTGAAAGTTTTAATGGTTTGCTTAACGATAGATGCCTGTCTGCAAGCAGAAAATGATGATTAAGGGAGAAAAAAACTATGTTTGATTTTTTATTTGATTCGATGTTTGTAGTTGTGCCAATGTTTATTCTCGCAGTATTTATCTTTATAGGCTACAGATTAATCAGTCAAAAAATAAAAGATGATAGATCCCCTATTATTAAAACAGAAGCAACAGTAGTAGCTAAAAGAACCAACATTTCAACAAGTACTGGTCTTCATCATAGCGGAACTAGGATGCATCACCACCATCACACTTCAACAAGTACAAGTTATTATGTAACCTTTGAAATGGCAAATGGCGAAAGAAAAGAATTTCATGTCTGGGGAGAAGAATATGGCTTAATAGTGGAAAATGATTATGGCTATTTGACCTATCAAGGAAGTAGATTTAAAGGCTTTGAGATTATATCTTAATGGTTTTACTTGTTAGTTTTTAATTAATAAACTAAAATAGATATGTTAATTTAAAAGGAGAAGGTTATGAATATGAAAAGACTTTTACAATTACTGTTAGTAATGTTAATGGTTTTATCTTTATTTGGCTGTAAAAAACCTGAGGTGGTAGTAGAAGAACCACTTGATGAAACTTTCCAACAAATCATTGATGAGTGGTTTGTTGAAGATATGAGTGAAGATTATTTAAGTCTTCATTTTGGCCTAGTTAATCCTAAAGACTTTGGTATTGAAGGAGTTGAAGTCACTTTAGGAGAAATCGAAATTGAAGATGATTATGACGGTTATCTTAATAGATTGGAAGTTTTAAATAACTACGATATTGCTAATTTAAGTAGAACACAGTTAATAACATATAAGGCATTAATTGCTTATTATAATCGCCAACAGGCTTATTTAGAATCTGAGTATGATTATGGTTTTGTTTTTACCCCTAATAGAGGCGTTAACAATAACTTAATCACAAATTTCACTGAATTTGAACTTAGAAACGAACAAGATGCTAAAGACTTGATAACTTTAGTTTTAGATAGTGGAAGATTCATGGATTTATGTATTGATTATACAAAAGAACAAGCAGAAGAGGGTATTGTTCAAAATGATACAGTAATTGATAAAGTTATTGATTCTTGTGAAAGATTTATTTCACGTGTTGAAGATAATGAAGTTATCAAAGCTTATAATGCTTCCATTGAGAAGTTAAAATTACCTAATGAAGAAGAACTAAAACAGCAACTTTCAGATGCTGTTATAAATACCTTAATTCCAGCTTATCAAAGAGTAATTGATTTATATAATAGTTTATATGGTAAATGTACAAATCCAGATGGTTTATTCTACTATGAAGGGGGCACAGATTATTACGAAGTTATATTTTTAGCTGGAGTTTCTTCAAGTGATAGAACGGTTGATAAATGGGCAGCAACTTTAAGAGGTTCAATAAAAAGTATTGTCAAAAATATTTCAAAAGTATCCGACAGGATGAGTTATAACGACTACAAAAAGTGGTCAAGTGGCAGTAATCATTATGGTTATAAAGATCCTTATGAAATGATTGAGTATATTAAAAGTCAAATGCCTAATGATTTTCCTGCAATTCCAAAAGTTGAATATTCAGTAAATTATTTAGATCCTTCAGTAGTTAGTGAAAATGTTGCAGCATACTATTTAATTGCTCCACTTGATAATTTAACCAATAATGTTATTAAATGTAATGAAACTTATAGTAAAGATTCACCAGATGATATGGCAATTACTTTATCTCATGAAGCCTATCCTGGTCATTTATATCAGCATACTTATTATTTTACTCACCATCCTTCGCAAAAAATCAGATACAACGTTGGGTTTATTGGCTATTCTGAAGGTTGGGCAATGTACTCAGAAGAATATGGCTATAAATATTTTGAAAAGAGCAAGGATATTAGAGAATTGGAAATCTTATACTTAAAATTTAACTATTATCTACAAGCTTATTGTGACATGTTAATAAACTATTATGGTTATCAAGTTGATGATTTGGCTGTTTACTTAACGGAATTCTTCAATGAAAGTTATGCCCAAAGTTTAGCAGCAAATATTTATGATACATTAATTGGTGATCCAAGTATGTTTACACCATATGCTTTAGGTTATTATCAAATGACCTTGTTATATGATAAAACGCAAAAAGCCTTAGGTGATAAGTTCAATGTTAAAGAATATAACACTTTAATTCTTGACACAGGTGATGTAGATTTTGACACATTGACATGGATAGTTGATGAATATATCGCTTCAAAAACAAATCCAGAAAAATAAAGATATTTAGGAGAACAAGTAGATGTTCTCCTTTCTTGTGCTTAATGTTACTTTATTCACAAAGATGATAAAAGTAGTTATTTTTGGTTGAAAATTTGATATCATTATAATAGATATGAATGATTGAAATGGGGAATAATGTAAAAAAGAAAGGAAGGATTGTATGATTTTAACAAAAGATCAACAAGCTATTCTCGATGGTAGTAAAGGTGAAACTATGGCAAAAGTCATGAAAACTTTAGTAATGTATGGGAAAGCTTTTGATGCTGAAAAAATGGTAGAGGTTACAAGTGAACATAATCATCTTGTAACCTCTTTTGGTTTAGGTGTTATAGATCCAGTCTATCAATTAATGGACAAACTAATTGAAGCGGATGCTATTTCACAACAAACTTTTAGTGTTGACCCAAGACCGGTAGATAAAAATGTGCCTGCCAACTTTATTCAAAGACTTGTCTTCAATAAATTTATGTATAATAAGCAAGATTTTTATGAAGCGCAACTACAAAAATTAGGTCTGATGGATAAAGATGCTTTTACTTGTACTTGTTATATGGATCAAGTAGGAAATAAACCAAATAAGGGTGAAGTTTTATCTTGGTCTGAATCTAGTGCTGTTGTTTATGCTAACTCAGTATTAGGTGCAAGATGTAATAGAAACTCAGGAATTATGGATTTAATGGGTTCAATTGTTGGTTATGTTCCTTATTTTGGTTTGTTAACTGATGAAGGAAGAAAGGCGAAATGGATTATTAAAGTTGAAACTACCAAAAAACCGGAAGCGCAATTACTTGGCAGTGCGATTGGCATGAAGGTTATGGAAGATGTTCCTTATGTAATTGGATTAGATAAGTGGTTGGGTAGTGAACTAACAGAACAAGCATGCACCTATTTAAAAGATTTTGGAGCTGCAACTGCTTCAAATGGTGCTGTAGGCTTGTATCACATTGATAATTTAACACCTGAAGCTAAAGAATTAGGAAGAAAACTAATTTTAGAAGGTGCTAAGGAATATGTGATTGATGATAAAGAACTACAAAGAATTTATGATAGTTATCCAATTATGTGGAAAAAACTTGATGCAAAACCTAAGTTATGTTTTATGGGTTGTCCTCATATGTCTTTACAACAATTGAAAGACTGGACTGATAAAGTAGAAAAAGCTTTAAAGGAGTATGGAAATAGTAAAGTAGTTGTTCCTACTGTTTTTACAGCTGCTCCAGCAGTAATTAAGGAATTTAAGAAAACTGAACATTATGGTCGTTTTGAGAAAACAGGAATCATCTTATCTTACATCTGCCCATTAATGTATATGAATAATCCTACTTGTGGAAAAATGCCTGTAATTACTTCAAGTAATAAATTACGCACATATACTAATGCTAGATATTATACCGATGATGAAATTCTAGTTCAAATCACTAAAGGAGGTAAATAGTCATGAGGCAATTTAAAGGTAGAGTTATAACTCCAGGAACCGTAACTGCTGAAGCAGTAGTAACACGTGCTGGTTTTAACACTTTGGCCTCTTTACAAAAATCACTTCAATTTGGTGATGATACTGCTAAGGTAACAGATCAAAACAATCCAGATTTATATGGAAAACCAATTGCAGGAAAAGCTTTGTGTTTACCACAGACAATCGGTTCAACTACTGGTGGCTTGGTATTATATTGTGCTTGTGCAATGAAAAGAAATCCAGCATGTATGTTGTTTGCTAATGCTATTGACTCATTAGCTTGTGCTGGTGCAGTGTTAGCGGAAGTATGGATTGATGATGTTACTATGCCTGTTGTCGATCAATTGGGTGATGAATTTTTAAACTATGTAAAAGATGGAATGACAATTACTATAAAAGAAGATGGTATTGTTGAAGTGGAGGGATAGAATGGAAGAAAAATATAATGCTTTATTTACTCCTTGGAAAATAGGGAATGTAGAAATTAAAAACAGAATTGTTATGTGTCCAATGGGTGGAACAAGTATCTTTGGTTGGATGGAACCAAACCATTTTGATAAAGAAGCGGCAAATTTCTTAATGGAAAAAGCTAAAAACAATGTTGGTTTGGTTATTCCAGGAATTGCGCCAATTAAAGATCCAATGGGTGGTATGTGGCTATACCAAAACAAAGGTAAATTTAAAAAACTAAAAGAGTTTATGGATGAATTCCATAAAACAGGGGCAAAAATGTTTATTCAATTAACTGCTGGTTTTGGTAGAGCAATGGCAGTTAACCATTTAATGGTTTTAATGCTTAAAAATAAAGTAATTGGTACTTTAGGTAAGCCTATCTTCGATATGGATTATATTACTGCTAGTGCATCAGCTACTCCAAACAGATGGGCAGATGATATCTATTCTCGTCCAATGACAAAAGAAGAAATTAAGGAAATAGTGGAAGCTTTTGCTAAAACTGCTAAGTTATGCATGGATGCAGGTGTTGATGGAGTAGAAATTCATGCTGTTCACGAAGGTTATTTATTAGACCAATTTACCTTAAAATATTCTAACTTTAGAGATGATGAGTATGGAGGATCTTTTGAAAACAGATATCGCTTCCCAGTAGAAATAGTTCAAGCTATTAAACGTGAATGTGGCAAAGATTATCCAGTATCATTAAGATATTCAGTTGTTTCTAAAACTAAAGGATTTAGAAGTGGTGCTTTACCAGGTGAAGAATATGTAGAAGTTGGAAGAGACATGGAAGAGTCTGAAAAAGCAGCTAAGTATTTACAAGATGCAGGATATGATATGTTAAACTGCGATAATGGCACTTATGATGCTTGGTATTGGGCTCATCCACCAGGATATATGGATAAAAACTGTAATCTTAAATATGTAGAACACATTAAAAAGTTTGTTGATATTCCAGTAGTTTGTGCTGGTAATATGGATATAGCTGATGGAGCTAAAGCGATAGAAGAAAATAGAATTGATGGCTTAGGTATCGCTAGACAATTCTTGGTTGATCCACAGTGGGTCACTAAATTAATGGAAGGCAGAGTTGAAGATATCAAACCATGTATACGTTGTCATAATGCTTGCTTTACCATGGCTAAATATGAAGGTAGTGCCAATGACCAGGATTTAATTGATGCCTTAAAGATGGCACGATGTGCTTTAAATCCTATCACTATGCAGACTAAAAAATATAAGGTGGTAAAAACTAATAACCCTAAAAAGGTAGCTATTATCGGTGGTGGTATTGGAGGAATGGAAATAGCACTACTGTTAAAAGCTAGAGGGCATCATCCAGTAATCTATGAAAAAAGTGATGTTTTAGGTGGAGTATTTATTCAAGGAGCTAATTTCCCATTTAAAGAAAATGATCAAAAATTGCTTAAGTGGTATCGTAGAGAAATAAAAGAAAAAGAGATTGAAGTTAATTTCAATACAGAAATTACTGATATTACCACTTTAGATGCTGATGAAGTAATTATTGCGACTGGTTCTAAACCAAAAACTTTACCAGTTAAAGGCTTTGAAAAAACAATAGATGCGACTGATTATTTAAGCGGCGCAGAAGTTGGTGAAAATGTTGTTGTCATTGGTGGAGGTTTAACTGGTTGTGAAGTTGCTTATGATTTAATCTTGAAGGGCAAAAAACCAGTTGTTGTTGAAATGAAAAATGACTTGATTGCGGTTAAGGGAGTTTGCTTGGCTAATAGTTCATTCTTAAGAGAAATGTTAGCTTATAAAAAAGCACCAGTTTACTTAAATTCAGTAGCAACCGAAATTAGAGATGATGGTGTAACTATCAAAGACAAAGATGGAAAAGTTACTGACATCAAAGCAGATAGTGTTATTTCAGCAGTTGGATACAATCCTGATCCATTAGTTTCAAGAGCTAAAAATGTTCATTTGGTTGGCGACTGTAGAAAAGTAGGAAACTTAAGAACAGTCATCTGGCGTGCTTGGGATGTTGGAATGAGAATTTAACAAACCTAACTAAAAGACAAGTTTTAGGACTTGTCTTTTTTATGCTTGAATAAAATAATTAATTTACTTATTAGAGTAATTCAACTTCTTGCAAAGTTGGAATAGAATCAGCTGCTCCTTTTCTTTGCACTGTAATTGAACTAGCTTTAGTAGCTAAAAGCAAACACTTAGAAGGATTAAACCCTAAAGATAGACCATAAGAGAAGTAACCCATAAAGGTATCTCCAGCACCTACTGTATCAATGGCTTTTACTTTGAAAGCTTCTTGGAATAGTCTTTGATTATCATCTTGATAATATGCTCCCACATTACCTAAAGTTAAAACGACTTTAGCATTTGGATACATAACTTTTAATTCATCAAGAATTCTAAGAGGATCTGTTTCATTGGTAAAGCCTTTCCCTTCTACTTCATTGATAAAGAAATAATCGATTTTATTTAATGGATAAGTGTAAATATCATCATTAAATGGAGATGGATTTAACATGATAGTTAAACCAAGTTCACTAGCTTTATTGATTAAGTAAATTTGATTATTAATCTCATTTTGTAAAATTAATAAGTCTCCTTTTCCAAATTTGGTTAGTACCGAATCAATATATTCGGTTGTAATTGTTTGATTACTGCCGCCATAGATAAAAATAGAGTTTTCACCTGTTTCATCAATCTGAATAATGGCATGACCATTAGGCTGATCAACTTTATTTAAATATGTGGTATCTACTTTATTTTCAAATAATACTTTTTCTAAGACTTTAGCATCATTACCGATGTTACCAGCTAAATAAACATGAACACCACTTCTAGCCAAAGCAATGGCAGCATTTAAACCTTTGCCACCAGCTACAACATTATATTCTTTGGCAAAAATAGTTTCTTTTGGTTTAGCAATATTTTTTACATAATAATTATGGTCGATATTTAATGAACTAAAAACTAAAATTTTCATTGTTAATTCTCCTTTAAATAATTATAACATTAAATAAATAGCAAACTAATGGCAATTGCCAGTTGTCCTAAATAATAAAGTAACAAATTAGCAATTCGCAGAGATGACTTACTTTCTTTTCCAAAAGTATTAAAAATTAAAATAATATCGCTAGTTGTAAAAAGAAGAGCACCAATTAAATATATTAAACTATTTATATTGGTTTTACTTATATAATTGATTAAAGCAACACTAGTCATGATAACAATAGCCCCAATATAAAAGACACCAAAAATCTTGAAAGCCAACTTTGCTTCAATTTTTGAAAAAATCCATATTAATATTAATATAGTCATTACTACTCCGATAAAAAGAGCTAAAGATGTATTATTACAAAGGGGAATTAAAGCTAATAAATAAAAAACATGTCCAGTTAAAAAAACTAGGATACCTACTAAAAATATTAATGAGTCAATTTTCTTGAAGACATGTCTTAAATTAAGTAAAATATCTCCGAACATGCCAAAGATTAAACCAAATTTAACCATTTTCGCAAATTCTAGGTCAATACTTTGTTTGCTACAGATAAAACCTAAAATAACAAATATTAGTGATGCAGTTCCTTTAAGAATAACTGCTGGCAAGTATTTGTTTTTTAGTTCTACTTTAATAAATAAAAGTTGAACTAAAAGGCCAATAATACATATTATAAAATATTTCATTTGAAGGCTCCTTTTATTGATTTAATTATACTATGGAAATTTATAGAAATTGAATTAAAGGATGAAAATGTTTATAATTTTAATAGGAGAGAATGATAATTATGAATAATCGCAAAAAATACTCATTTTGTTCGCAAATGATGCTCTTTTCTGTTTTGATATGGAAGTATTTTAAGCAAAAGAAAAGAGAAAAGAAATACGCCAAGGAACTAGCTGCTAATAGAGAACGTCTTGGGCTTGATAAAAATATTTATCCACAAAAGGATAATGATGATAAGGTTTAGAAAATATACTTAACTTTAGTTTTTCGTATCTTCCTGAAAAAATGGATTATGTACTATTCAGTATTTTTTTGTGGAGATATTTTTAACTATTTGAAAAGCAAATTAACAACAAATAAGAAATGTTACAATTTAGATAAACGAGAAGGCAAAAGATGAAGATTGCAGTTTTATTGGCTTCTGGTTTTGAAGAAGCGGAAGCTTTGTTTCCCACAGATATTTTTAGAAGAGCGAATATAAAAACTGATTTAGTTAGTATTAGTGCTAAAAAAGGGAATGAACTTTGGGTAGTAAAGCAAGCAATTGAATTAAGACTTAAAAATGATATAATCTATTGAGGGAGGTAAAGTGTATGAAGTTATATAATTCCTATACCTTAAAAGTTGAAGATTTTAAACCAATTGTTGAAGGACAGGTTTCAATGTATGTTTGTGGACCAACTGTCTATAATCATGCTCATATTGGAAATGCCAGACCAATAGTTGTTTTTGATACGTTGAGAAGAGTGTTTGAAGCTTTAGGTTACAAAGTTAAGTTTGTTAGCAACTATACTGATGTTGATGACAAAATTATCAATAAAGCTTTAGAAGAAGGGGTAGATGAAGGGGTTATAGCTCAAAGATATATTGAGGCTTATAACGATGTTAGAGCATCTTTAAATGTACTACCTTTAGATGCAACTCCAAGAGTAACTGAAACTATGGATGAAATAATTGATTTCATCGGTCGACTTGTAGAAAACGGAAGTGCTTATGAGGTAAACGGTGATGTTTATTTTTCGGTTGATGCTGATGAAAATTATGGGCAATTATCTCATCAGAATGTTGAAGATTTATTAGCAGGTGCTAGAATTGAAGAAAATGACCAAAAGAGAAATCCTCTAGATTTTGTTTTGTGGAAAAAAACTGAAGAAGGTATCAAATGGGATTCTCCTTGGGGACCAGGAAGACCAGGATGGCATACTGAATGTGTGGTTATGATTGGAAAAGAGTTCAACAATAAGATGATTGATATTCATGGTGGAGGAAGAGATTTGAAATTCCCTCATCATGAAAACGAAATGACTCAATCAGAAATGTGTAATAATCATCATCTAGCTAATTATTGGATTCATAATGGCATGTTAGAAACTGAAGGAGGCAAGATGAGTAAATCTTTAGGAAATACTCAGTGGGCTAAAGATGTGATTGCTGAAAACGGCGCTAATTTAACTAGATGGTTATTATTGAGCGCTAAGTATCGTGATACTTTAATTTATTCAGAAGAAACTTATGAAACTAGCAAGGTTGAACTTACAAAGATTGAAACGATTTTAAGACAAGTAGAAGTTAAAAGACAACTGGACAATATTGAATTTGGACAGGATTATGATAATAATCAATATCAACAATTCTTAGAAGCAATGGCTAATGATTTAAATACACCAAATGGTTACAAAGTAATCTTTGATACAGTTAAATTATTAAATCAGAGTTTAAGAGTTAAAGAGATTGATTTTGTTAAAGTTGAGCAGTTATATAATGCGATTAGAAAGATGCTATATATTTTAGGTATCTATATTGATGAAGTCGTTTTGACTGAAGATGATAAAAATATTTATGCCAGTTGGAATCAAGCTAAAGCTCAGAAAGATTTTGAAACTGCAGATAAATTCCGTGCCATTTTAATGGAAAGAAATATTCTATAAAAAGGTTTGAAAAAAACCTTTTTTAAAGAGAAAGGAAAACTAAAATGGAAACAAATAAATATAGTTCTCTACAATTGGCTTTTATTGGTGATGCTCATTATAATTTAGTTGTTAAAAGAGACATCATAGACAAAGAGGTTAAGGTAAATGATTTGCAAAAGTTGGCAGCTAAATATTGTAGCGCCAAGTTTCAAGCTAAAGCAGCAATGTTTTTAATTGAAAACAATTATTATTCGCAGCAAGAGCTTACAATATATAAAAGAGCAAGAAATCAAAAGAGTCATGCAGCCCCAAAAAATACTGATATTGTAACTTATAAAACCTCTACTGGTTTTGAAGCGGTATGGGGCTATTGGTTTTTGACATCTAATACACAAAGAATCGAAGAAATATGGGAAGTAATTAAAAAACTAGGAGAATAGTAGTATGGCACAATTAGTATATGGGAAGAATGTTGTTTTAAATTTGTTGAAGAAAAATAAAGAAATTGATTTTTTATATATTCAAAAAAGTAGAAACGACGATGATGTATTATATCTAGCTAAGAAAAACAATGTTAACTACAAAATAGTTGATAGAAAAGTTTTGGATAATCTTGTAAATGGTAATCATCAGGGTTATGTAGCTCGAATTAAAGAATACACAATCTACACGATTGAAGAGATTATTGAATCAATTCCTCAAGGAAAACAACCACTATTAGTTGCTTTAGATGGTTTAGAGGATCCTCACAATCTTGGTGCGATTTTAAGAACAGCAGCTTGTGTTGGAGTTGATGGAGTAATTTTTGAAAAAAATCGAAGTGTTTCCTTAAATAGCACAGTAGCTAAGGTCTCAGTTGGCGCTATTGATATTGTCAAAGTTGCTAGAGTAACTAACTTGGTACAAACGCTAAATAAATTAAAAAACGAAGGCTATTGGGTTATTGGTACTGATGTAAAAGATGCTGTGGATTATCGTAGTGTTGACTATGATATGCCAGTAGTCTTGGTTATCGGTTCTGAAGGAAAAGGAATGCGCAGGTTAGTAAAGGAAAATTGTGACATAAAAGTTATGTTACCAATGGAAAGTGATATTGGCTCACTGAATGCTTCTGTTGCATGTGCGGTACTACTTTATCAAATTTACAGTCAACGATTCCCACTTAAATAGTTAAGAGGGATGGTATGGGAAGATATAACGATTATGAGTTATTGTACTTAATTAGAAGTAATGATGAACAAGCTTTAGAAAAATTGATTGAAAATTATAAACCAATCATCTATAAAATGTATTATCAATTACGTCGGAAGTTAGACTCTTTCCATTTTGATGACGGCTATCAAGCAGGATTAGTGGGTTTATATACAGCAGTAAGTTATTATAAAGAAGATAAAAATATGGCTTTTTCTACCTTTGCGATTATGTGTATTACTAGGGAAATGTATGCCACCTATCGAAAAGAAAGAAAAAATAATTATGCTCACAATTCACGAATAGTATCTTTAGATATGAAGTTAAATGAAGTTGAAGAAATATACTTGTCAGATGTAAATCTGATAGATCAAAGAAATGATCCAGCATCAATAGCGATAAGCAGTTGTTTGTTGGAAGAAGTATATGAAATCTTAAATAAAACAGAAGCTAAAGTTTTGCAACTTAAGAATATGGGATACTCTTATAAAGAGATGGGTGAAAAACTTGGTGTAAGTGCTAAAACAATAGATAATCACATTCAAAGAATTCGAAAAAAATTGCAGTCTTTGTTTGACTAGATAATATGATTATGTTAAAGTTAGTAGTACGAATGAAGGAGTGTTTTTGATTATGGGTTCAGCGCGCAATAAAGTAATTATGACTTGTAGTGAGTGCCTATCAAGAAATTATACAACCAATCGAAATCGCAAAACTTCAAGCGAACGTTTAGAGTTATTAAAGTACTGTAAAAAATGCGATAAGCATACATTACATAAAGAAACCAAGTAGGAGGATTTATGGCAAGATCAAAAGGTAAAAAGAGTAATCCAAGCAGTGGAAATCCTATTTCACGTTTTTTCACAGGCGTAACAACCGAAATAAAAAGAATTAGATGGCCAAAGTTTTCAGAATTAATGTCTGATACTGGTAGAGTACTGGCTTTCTGTATTTTATTTGCTATTTTCTTTGTTTTATGTGACCTAGTTATTTCAAAATTCTTAATTATGATCGGAGTAGGAGCATAATGGAAGAAAGAAAAGAGTGGTATGTAGTTAATACATATGCTGGTCATGAAGCTAGAGTAAAAGATAATTTAGAAAAAAGAATTATCACAATGGGATTAGAGGACTGTCTGTTTAGAATTGAAATTGCTGAACATGTAGAAGTTGACTACAAAAATGGTAAAAGAGTAGAAAAAATTAAAAACATGTTCCCTGGATATTTATTTGTTGAAATGATTATGACAGATGAAGCTTGGTATGTAGTAAGAAATACTCCAGGAGTAACCGGATTTATTGGTTCTTCTGGTGGTGGAGCTAAACCCTTTAGTGTTCCTGAAGAAGAAATTGAAGCTGTCTTAAGAAGAATCGGTAAAAGCGATCAGAAGATTGTGGTTGATTATCAAGTTGGAGATAGAGTAAGAATTTTAACTGGTCCTTTCGCAGGTGTTGAAGGGGTTGTTGAAATGATGGATGACGAAACAGAAAATGCTACAGTATTAGCAATTATGTTTGGTAGAGAAACTCCAACCGAAATTGATTATGGCGATTTAGAAAAAATTGAAGATTAAAAGAGAAAGTAAAAAACTTTCTTTTTTTATGTTAAAATTACATCGTGAGGATATATTGATGTTACGATGTCCAAAATGTCAGGAAAAAATTATTAAAGACGAAAATCGTTATGTATGCAAAAATAATCATAGTTATGACATTGCTAAGCAAGGCTATGTCAATTTAATTTTGGCTAATCAAAAAAGTAGCATGAGTGCAGGAGATAATATCGATTCTTTAAAGGCTAGAGAACACTTTTTAAATAAGGATTATTATAAACCGCTGGCTGATAGTTTGATTATGCTGGCAAACAAATATCTTGATGATGGAAATGTCTTTTTAGATGCAGGCTGTGGAACTGGTTATTATTTACAACAAATAATTAATGGAAGTATAAAAGATATTAATTTTTATGCAGTAGATATTTCCAAAAAGGGAGTTATCATGACCAGTAAAAAATGTAAATCAGCGACCTGTTTTGTAGGAAATATTTTCCATCTGCCTTTTGAAGAAGGAGCTTTAGATGGGTTGATGAGTGTATTTTGTCCCTATTCAAATGAAGAGTTTTCCAGAGTAATAAAAAAAGGAGGGTATTTATTTGCTATAACTGCTGGTGAAGATCATTTGTTTCAGTTAAAAGAAATTGTTTATGAAACCCCATATCTAAATAAAGAGGAGGGATATAAGCTTGAACAATTTGATTTGATTGAACAGTTTAATGTTACCTATAATATGGATTTGAAAAATAATGAAGATATTTTATCATTATGGAGGATGATGCCTTATTATCATACAACTGCAAAAGAAGATAATAACAAGCTAGAAAGTATAGATAGAATAAATTGTATAGCTGACTTTTTAGTTTCAGTGTATAAGAGGTGTTAAAATGAAAAAGATATTTTTAGTTATATTAATTACATTTTTAATTCTGTTTTCTTTTGGCTGTCAAAAAGAAGATAAGTATTCTAAATATACAAGAATAGCAATTTTATCAAATAAAGAAACTAATGATAGCAAAATTATGTTTATGGATAATGATCATAAAATCATCTATCAATTAGAAGCGCAGTTTATTGATGAAGCGATTCATATTGGTGATAAACTATATATAGGAAAAGATAAAAACAACTATCAAACAATTGATTGTGTTACTATTGAATTTAAAGATGACATTTATGTTAAGGAAGGTATGCTTCTGCATTATTCAGAAAATGATAGTTATATTGTTTATCTAAATGGCAAATGTAATGTAATAGATAAGGAAGGAAACAAAAAAGAGCTAGAGGGGTATTTGTTAACATATTTGATAAGTAATGACTGTTTTTATATGGTTGATTATTCAAATTTTTTGTATTGTTATAATTTAAGTGATTATACTTTAAAAAGTAAAATTCAACTATTTAATTCTGAATTTTTTTCATTAACAGAGGTAAATGGTAAATGTTATATTGTGTCAAGCAAAGGATTTACTTTAATTGAGGAAAAAGAAGTTACAGAAACTTTTGTATATCCTTATGACTTTAATGAAATCTTAAATGTAACAAAGGATTTAATATTTGTCAGAGAAAACAATGAACAGGTTGTCTATAGGGTATCATTTGATGAACATAAAATGAAGTTAGAACCAGTTTATGAAGAAGTTTATTATATAAACATTGAATTCAATGAGCTATTTGAAGATTATTATAAGTTAGGTTATAAAGTGGTTTATTATGGAGAAAAATAAAATGGAAATAAAAGCAGTTATTCTTGATGTTGATTCAACCTTGACAGCAGGAATTAATGAGCCAGTAGTTGAAAGTGCTGTTGAAGCTTGTCGCTTACTACAGGAAAAAGGGATAAAGGTAATAATTGCTAGTGGTAGGCCTCATTACGGGATACCTTCAATTGAAGGTAAAATTTTCCCTGATTATTATATTGCTTGCAATGGTCATATTTTCGCAGATAAAGATTTAAATGTTTTAGATGTCAAGTATATAGATAAAGAGTTATTTAAAAAAATAAACGATTATTGCCAAAAACATAATATTGGTATTTTTTGGAAATTTGTAGATGGTTGTTATGTATATGTGTACATAGATGAGATGGAACAAATATTAGCTTCATTAAAAATGAATTCATATGATAAACATCCTAATGAAAGAGCTTTGCCAGTGGCTGGCGCTTTAATAGGAACAAAGCAACAAATGAAAAAGGTACAAGTTGAATTTGAAAAAGAGATAGATGTTATTGATGGAGGTTATATTTTATTTGATTTAGATCAAAAAGGTGTTAGCAAGAAAACTGGCATGGAGATGTTAGAAAAGATTACAGGAATTAAGGCAGAGCAGTGTGTAGCCTTCGGCGATAGTGACAATGACTTAAAAATGATAGAGTATGCAGGAATTGGTGTAGCAATGGGCAATGGTTATGACACCGTGAAAGCTATAGCAGATTATGTAACAGATAGTGCTGCTAATGACGGAATTATAAAAGCTTTGAGAAAATTTAAAATATTATAAAAAAACAAGTCTTTTTATGGTAAAATCAATATGTTGTTTGGAGGTGAAATCTATGGAACAGATGGCTTTTGATAGTGAAAAATACATTAAGATGCAATCAGCGAAAATAATGGAACGAGTTAATCGTTTTGACAACAAATTGTATTTAGAATTTGGAGGAAAGCTATTTGATGATGGACATGCTTCCAGAGTATTACCTGGCTTTCCTAAAGATTTGAAGGTTCAAATGTTGTCATCTTTAAAGGACAAAATAGAAATCATCATTGTTATAAATGCCCATGATATTGAAAGAAACAAAAAAAGAGGCGATTTGAACATTACTTATGACCAAGAAGTATTAAGGATGATTGATGCTTTTAGAGCCATTGGTTTTATGGTTGGTTCTGTAGTAATTACTCAGTATGTTTCATTACTTGTTGTAGATGACTTTAAAAGACTGTTGGAAAGAATGGATATTAAAGTATATTTACATTACTTTATTGAAGGATACCCAAATGATGTAGACTTAATTGTTTCAGAAAAAGGTTATGGTCAAAATGAGTATATTGAAACAGAAAAACCACTAGTTGTGGTGACTGCACCAGGACCAGGCTCTGGTAAAATGGCGGTTTGTTTAAGCCAACTTTATTATGAACGTGTTCGTGGTATTACTGCAGGTTATGCTAAATTTGAAACTTTTCCTATCTTTAATTTGCCTCTGTCACATCCAGTTCATCTAGCTTATGAAGTAGCTACAATTGATTTAGATGATGTAAATATGATTGATCCCTATCATTTAGAAAAATATGGAGTGATGGCTACCAACTACAATAGAGATGTAGAAATATTTCCAGTATTATCAAGAATCTTAAAACAAATTACCAATGAAGATATTTATAATTCTCCAACAGATATGGGAGTAAATATGATAGGTTTTTGTATAACTGATGAAGAAGTAGCTAAAAAATCAGCAAATGATGAAATTATAAGAAGATATTATCGAGCACTTGTTGATTTTAGAAATGGTTATATAGAAGAAAATATTTTAAATAAAATGCAAGCTATCATGAATAAAGCTGGAGTTAGTATAAACGATAGAAAAACGGTTGCTGTAGCATTAGCTAAAGCAGAAGAGACAAATGGACCAGCAGTCGCGATTGAACTAAATGATGGAACAATTGTTACTGGTAAAAACTCTTCTTTATTAGGAGCAGCCAGTGCTGCTATATTAAATGCTTTGAAACATATTTGTAATATTAATGATGATACAATGTTGTTGTCTCCAAATATTATTGAGCCAGTTCAACATTTGAAGGTTGATTATCTAGGAAATAACAACCCTAGATTACATGTTGATGAAGTTCTTATTGCCTTGACAATTAGCGCTCAGATGAATCCGGCAGCCTATCAATCGGTGCATGCTTTACCTAAGTTAAGTGGAAGTCAAGTGCATTCATCAGTAATTCTTTCTGCGGTAGATATCAATACATTTAGTAAACTTGGGATGATGGTTACATGTGAACCAAAATATCAAACAAAAAAATTATACCGTCCAGGGAAATAATAAAAATGAACTCTAATTAAGGGATAATATGGTCAAATACTCTAAATGCTATTGGAATAATAGATAATATTGATTGTCCTTTTAAAGCATGTCAGTAATGTCAGAAAAACTATGGCAGGTATTTCTTTAAAATAGTTAAATTTGTCCGAATGTAAAAAATCCACAGTGTAGATTAAGTGTCTCAGACGGTAGTCAGAGGAAGGATGGCTAAAAAAGGAAAATAAGCATAAAAATTCAATTAACAATTGACAACACTTCGCAATTAGGGTAATATTATTGTGCTCGCAATTTTTGCGAAGTGTTTTTTGTGGAAGAAGGGCAACCCTTCGTACCACACATAAATTTATAAAAAGAAAGGAAAAAGTTTATGAAGAGAGTTGCAAAAGTATGTAAGCTCCAATTCCAAGCTGGTGGAGCAAGACCAGGTCCAGCATTAGCGAGTGCTGGCATCAACATGCCTCAATTCTGTCAAGCATTTAACGATGCAACTAAAGACAGACAAGGGGACCTAGTACCTGTAATCATTACAGCTTATGAAGACAAAACATTTGATTTTGTCTTAAAAACAACTCCAGCTGCCCACATGTTAAAGAAAGCCGCAGGCATCAGTAAAGCTTCAGGCACACCTAAAACAGTTAAAGCTGGAAAAATCTCAGTTGATCAATTAAGAGAAATCGCAGAGTATAAAATGCCAGATTTGAATGCGAATGATGTTGAAGCAGCAATGAGAATTGTTGCTGGAACAGCAAGAAATATGGGCATTAAGATTGAAGGATGGGAATAAGCCATGGCAAGACGCAGTAAGAATTATCAAGAAGCAGTTAAACTTATTGAAAAGGGTAAGGCTTATCCAATCGAGGAAGCAATTGATTTAGTTAAGAAAGTTTCTTATGCTAAATTTGATGCTACAGTTGAATTAATATTCAGATTAAATGTTGACCCACGTCATGCAGATCAACAATTACGTGGAGCAATGGTGTTACCAAATGGAACTGGTAAGACACAAAAAGTTTTAGTTATCACTCAAGGAGAAAAAGAGCAGGAAGCAAAGGATGCTGGTGCTGATATCGTTGGTGGTAAAGAAATTTTAGAAGACATCAAAAAAGGTTGGTTTGATTTCGATGTTATCGTAGCGACTCCTGATATGATGGGTGAATTAGGTAAATTAGGTAAAATCTTAGGACCTAAAGGCTTGATGCCAAACCCTAAAACAGGAACAGTTACAATGAACATTGCTGCTGCTATTGAAGAAATCAAAAAAGGTAAAGTTACTTACCGTACCGATAAAGAAGGTAATGTAGCAGTCATCTTAGGTAAAACTTCTTTTGAAACAGAAAAGTTAGTAGAAAACTACCAAGCAATTTATGATGTAATCTTAAAAGCAAGACCGGCAGCTGTTAAAGGGACATACATGAAAAATGTTACTGTTTGTGCAACTATGTCACCATCAGTTAAGGTTGAACATCTTGTATAATCAAGAAAACAATAATTTTTTGTAAACAATATACCATAGACAGCAACGACCGAGTTGGTTTAAAAAGGTTGCCGAGGTAAAGTTGATATGAAAACTTTGGCCTATTTTGTCTTTGGAAAATAGGCTTTTATTTAGATAAAGGGTATATTGAACAAATACTTTAAAGAAAGGAAGAACATTATGAACCAACAAATACTAGAACAAAAGAAGCAACTAGTAAATGAAATCGCTGAAAAGATGGATAATGCTGCTTCAACTGTAATTGTTGAGTACCGTGGTTTACCAGTGAAAGAAGTAACTGAATTACGTAGGCTTTTACGTGAAGAAGGCTGTGAATTCATTGTTTATAAAAATACCATGGTTCAACGTGCTTCTGAAAAATTAGGTTATGACTCATTGTTAGAATCTTTAAAAGGTCCTAATGCTATGGCACTATCTGCTGATGCAGTAGCTCCAGCAAGAGTTTTACACAAATTTGCTAAGAAGCACAACAAATTAGTAATTAAAGCTGGTATCGTAGACAAAAAAGTTGTTAATGCCGATGAATTAAAAGCATTATCAACCCTTCCAAACAGAGATGGCATGATCGCAATGCTACTTGGATGTTTACAAAGCCCAATCCGTTCATTTGCTGCTACAGTCAAAGCTATGGCTGACAGAGAACCAGCAACTGAACAAAATGCCGAATAATTAGATGGAGGAAATGAAAATGGCAAAATTAAAACATGAAGATATTATCACTGCTCTTAAAGAGATGACAATTTTAGAACTTAACGATTTAGTGAAAGCTATCGAAGAAGAATTTGGAGTAACTGCTGCTGTTGTATCTGCTGCAGCACCTGTTGTTGTAGAAGAAACTGCTCCTACAGGACCAAGTGAAGTTACAGTTATGTTAAAAGAAGTTGGCCAAACTAAGATTGCTGTTATTAAAGCTGTTAAAGAAGCTACTGGTATTGACTTAATGAGTGCTAAAAAGATTGTTGACGCTTGTACACCTGATTCACCATCAGTAATTAAAGAAAACGTCAAGATTGAAGAAGCAGACACAATTAAGGAAGCTATCTTGGCAGCAGGTGGTGTTGTAGAATACAAATAAGTTTAAGCAACTAATCTGCAATAAGGCCAAATTATTAATCTTTAATTTGGCCTTGTTTTATCAAATGGAGGATAATGGATGAGCTATTATTTTACCAGTGATCCAAATAAAACAATAAACCGAAAGAAAATTAACTTTCGGTTTTCAGGCGTTTTAAGGACTTTTATTTCGGATGATGGTGTTTTCTCAAAAAGCACTTTAGATTATGGCTCAAGAGTGTTATTGGAAACTTTGTTAAAAGAAGATATTGAAGGCGACATTGTTGATATGGGTTGTGGTCTTGGTTATATAGGCATTTTATTAAAAGAATACAAACCAGAAATTTCGTTAACGATGGTTGATGTAAATGAAACAGCTGTCATATTGGCAAAAGAAAACAGTGAATTGTATCATCAAAAAAATAGAGTTATTTGTTCTAATGGATTTGAAAACATTACTGAAAACTTCGATGTAATAGTTTCTAATCCTCCAATAAGAGTGGGTAAGAAAGTAATGTACAAAATATTTGCTGATGGATACAGTCATTTGAAAAAAAATGGAATTATGTATTTAGTGATAAAAAGAAAGCAAGGTGCTGAAAGTGCAATTAAGTATCTGCAGTCTATAAATTTTGTGGTAGAAGTTATTAATAAAGAAGGTGGATATTGGATAATTAAAGCATCTAAAAAAGGTTAGAAATTAATTTGACAAATTCATAGTATATTGTTATCATATATAATTGCATAATACTATATTATAATGGGTAAGAATCGTGTTTTTTTGCCCTAATATTAAGGAAGGGGACGTTGTAATGAACAAAAAACCATATCGTGAAATCGTACGTGGTAAGGCAGTCCGCAGAGACTATTCTAAAGTAAGTGGAACCCTAGAACTTCCAAATCTTGTAGAAATTCAAACAGAATCTTATAGATGGTTTGAAGAAGAAGGCATCCGTGAAGTCTTTGAAGAGATATATCCGATTCAAAATGCAAATGGAAATATCACTCTTGAATTCTTAGAATATAAGTTTGGTGAGCCAAAAAATGACATCAATAAATGTAAAGCAGGAGAGTTGACATATTCAGCTCCTTTAATTGCTTCTATGAGACTTACTATCATCGATGAGCAAGGTGAAGTAATTCAAAGAGATGTTGAAGAAGTATTCTTAGGAGATTTTCCAACTTTAACTCCTACCGGAACATTTATTATCAATGGAGCAGAAAGAGTTATTGTTTCTCAAATCGTAAGAAGCCCTGGTGCTTATTTTTCAACGACTGTTGAAGATAGGACAAATAGGGACCTTTATGCAGGTGAATTAATTCCATCAAGAGGAACTTGGTTGGAATTTATGACAGATTCTAAGAAAGCTAATCTTGGACGTATTGTCAATATGAGTGTGGATAGAAAACGTAAGATTTTATCAACCATCTTGTTTAAAGCTATCGGATTATCTTTAAACCAAGAAAAAGGTGAAGATGCTTATGATACATATGAAATCAAGAAGTTTTTAGAAGCTATAAATTTGCCAATTTATGAAGAAATTGAATCTGATGTAGAGCAACAAGAATTTTTAAACATATATTTATTGTTATATTTAGGTGTTTTTGGTAGCTATGAAGAAATTGTTAATACATTAATGGCTGACAATAGAATCAAAACAACCGATGAATCACTAAAAGCTATTTATGAAAATCAAAGATCAGATGACATTCATACTGTTGAAGGGGCAAAATCTTTGATGAATGCCAAGTTTTTTGATGCTAGAAGATATGACTTAAATAAAGCAGGTCGTTATAAAACCAATTTAAAGTTAGGTGCTTATTCTCGTTGTAAAAATAAATATCTGGCAGAAGATTTAAAAGATGAAAATGGTAAAGTTGTTGTTAAAAAAGATGTTTTAATTGATACTAAGGAACTTTTAGCAACTATTGAAAAAACATTAAATAAAGGTTTAAACATGGTTGCTTATCCTCAAATATATGAATTTTCTCATCCAGATGCCGTTATTGTACCTGTAAATTATGGAAAAGCATTAGTCGGAAGGATTGTTGCTAGAAATATAGACATAGGTAATCGAGTAATTGAAGTAGGTACAGTACTAACTAATGAAGATATTAGAGACTTGACTAAAAGTGAGGTAGAAATGATTTCGGTTTATGGTGGAATCATTGCTCAAGAAGTCAAATTGACTAGTAAAAATGTTAACTCTGTCCTTAATTATGGCGGAAGGCTATACTGCTTTGGCCGTCTAGTTGAAGATGGAAAAGATGTTTTTCATCAGGATGAGTTAGTAGTAGATAGATATATTCCAGATACCGAACAACCAATTTTAGATGTTGAAGCTAGAAAATTTATCACTGATAATGTAAAAAACGGAGCAGAGTATTCGCTATATTTAGTTGGTTCTGCTAACCAAATCATCTATGTTAAAAATAATGTAGAATCTGATAAGACTATTAAAGTTGTTGGAAATGATCCATTAACAAAGAAGAAAACAATCATTATTTCTGACATGTATGCTCAATATTCTTATTTATTGAATAGAATTGATGATGTTGGTACAGATGATGATATTGACCATTTAGGTAATAGAAGAATTAGAACTGTTGGTGAACTTATTCAAAACCAATACCGTATCGGTTTTTCGAGAATGGAAAAAAACATTAAAGAAAGAATGTCTATTTCAGATATCAGTACAATTACCGCTAAAAACTTAACCAATATTAGAAGTTTACAAGCTGCAGTTAAGGAGTTTTTCTCATCTTCTCAATTATCTCAATTTATGGATCAAGAAAACCCATTAGCTGAATTAACCAATAAACGTCGTATTTCAGCATTAGGACCAGGTGGTCTAACAAGAGAAAGAGCAGGATTTGAGGTACGTGATGTTCATAATACGCATTATGGAAGAATCTGTCCAATTGAAACGCCAGAGGGACCAAACATTGGATTAATTAACTATTTAACTTCATATGCCAAAGTTAATGAATATGGTTTTATTGAAACTCCATATCGTAGAGTTGATAGAGAAAACGGCTATAAAGTACTAGATAATGAAGTGATTTATTTATCTGCAGATAAGGAAATGGATTATGTTATAGCTCAAGCCAATGAAGTTAGGGATGGATATTTGACTTCAGGACAATGTGTCTGTCGTTATCAATCAGAAACTGTAATGATGGATAGAAGTGATGTTGAGTTAGTTGACGTTTCACCTAAACAGATTATTTCAGTAGCTGCTGCTTGTATACCGTTTTTAGAAAACGATGACTGTACTCGTGCTTTAATGGGGGCAAACATGCAAAGACAGGCTGTTCCTTTAATCAAGCCACATTCACCAGATGTTGGAACTGGCATGGAATATAAAATTGCTCACGATGCAGGTAGTGCTGTAATTGCTGATAGAGGCGGTGTAGTTACATATGTTGATGCTACAAAGATTGTAATTCAAAGTGAAAAAGAGGAAGATACATACAACTTGATTAAATTCCGCAGATCTAATACAGGAACTTGTATCAATCAAACCCCAATTGTTGAAGTTGGAGAAATTGTCCAAGCTGATGACATTATTGCTGATGGACCAAGTATGGAAAAAGGTGAGTTAGCATTAGGACAAAATGTTAGAATTGCTTTTATGACATGGAATGGTTATAACTATGAAGATGCCATCATCATGTCTGAAAGTCTGGTCAAAAATGATATTTTTACTTCAATTCATATTGAAGAACATACAATTGAATGCCGTAAGACCAAATTAGGTGATGAAGAAATTACTAGAGACATCCCTAATGTAAGTGAACAAAGCATTAGAAACTTAGACTCAAGGGGAATTATTAGAGTTGGTGCAGAGGTAAAAGAAGGAGATATTTTAGTTGGTAAGGTTACACCAAAAGGCCAATCTGAAGGCACTCCTGAAGAAAAACTTTTAGCTGCTATTTTTGGTGAAAAGTCTAAGGAAGTTAGAGATAACTCATTAAAAGTTCCTCATGGTGGAGCGGGTATCGTTCAATCGATTAGAAGATTTACTAAGGAAAATCACGAACTTCCTTCTGGTGTAGAGGAAATTGTTAAAGTTTATATCGTTCAGAAACGTAAGATTTCTGAAGGTGATAAGATGGCTGGTCGTCATGGTAACAAGGGTGTTATCTCAAAGATTTTACCAGAAGAAGATATGCCATTTATGGCTGATGGAACGCAAATTGATGTTATGTTAAATCCATTTGGTGTTCCTTCACGTATGAATATCGGTCAGGTACTAGAAGTGCATTTAGGTTTAGCAGCTGAAAGATTAGGCTGTAAATTTGCTACTCCAGTATTTGATGGAATAAACAATGAAGAACTAATGGATATCTTAAAAGAAACAGGTGCTTCAAAAGATGGCAAGGTTCAACTATTTGATGGCAAAACAGGAGAACCATTTGATGAGAGAATTGCTGTTGGCGTTATGTATATGATTAAACTAGCACACATGGTCGATGATAAGTTACACGCTAGAGCAACAGGCCCTTATTCATTAGTTACTCAACAACCATTAGGTGGTAAAGCACAAAATGGTGGTCAAAGATTTGGCGAAATGGAAGTTTGGGCTTTAGAAGCTTATGGTGCTGCTAGTATCTTATCTGAAATGTTAACAATCAAATCAGATGATGTTATGGGTAGAACAAGAACTTACGAAGCTATCATTAAGGGAAAACCTATTCCTGAAAGTAGTGTTGGCGAATCATTTAGAGTATTAGTTCATGAGTTAAAAGCTTTATCATTAGATGTTCAAGTATTAGACAAAGATGGTAATGTTATGGATATTTCGCAAAATGAAGAAGAAACAAAATCATCAGAAATTGAAACAGAGCAAATATTTGACAGAAGTGAAGGATATGGAATTGTGGATATTGATGGTGAAGAGAGTATCCCTGAAGCAGCAGTAATTACAGCTGATGATATGGATTATGATTTTTAAGGAGGTACTAAAAAATGAATATTAATGATGTTTCAAAAGTTAAAATTGGTTTAGCATCTCCAGAACGTATTTTGGAATGGTCTCATGGTGAGGTTAAAAAACCTGAAACTATTAACTATCGTTCTCAAAAACCGGAAAAAGACGGTTTATTCTGTGAAAGAATTTTTGGTCCAGCTAAAGACTGGGAATGTAGTTGTGGAAAATATAAGAAGGTAAGATATAAAGGTGTAGTATGTGATAAGTGTGGTGTTGAAATTACAAGAAGCTCAGTAAGAAGAGAAAGAATGGGTCACATTAACTTGGCTGTACCAATTGCTCATATTTGGTATGTCAAAGGTACGCCAAGTCGCATTGCTTTACTACTTGATATCTTGCCAAAACAATTGGAAGAAGTAATTTACTTCGTTAAATGGATTGTTACCGATCCAAAAGACATTCAAGAATTAACTTATAAACAAGTTATCACAACAGCAGATTATCGCAGATATCGTGAACTATATGGCGCAAGTTCATTTGAAGCGAAAATTGGTGCTGAAGCAATCAAATTGCTTTTAGAACAGGTTGATTTAGATAGAGAATATAATTTTTTGGTAGGACAATTAAAAGATGCAACTGGCGAAAAACGTAAAAGATTAATTAGACGTTTAGAAACAGTTAGTGCTTTTAGAAATTCAAATCAACGTCCAGAATGGATGATTTTAACTGCACTACCAGTTATTCCACCTGATTTAAGACCGATGTTGCAATTAGATGGTGGTAGATTTGCCACCAGTGACTTAAATGATCTTTATAGAAGAGTTATAACTAGAAATAATCGTCTACAAAAATTATTAGATTTAGGTACGCCAGCGATTATCGTACAAAACGAAAAACGTATGGTCCAAGAAGCAGTTGATGCTTTAATTGATAATGGAAGAAGAAGTAAACCAGTAACCGGTGCTGGCAATCGTGCTTTAAAGAGTTTATCTCATGCTTTAAAAGGTAAACAAGGACGTTTCCGCCAGAACTTGTTAGGTAAACGTGTTGACTTTTCAGGTCGTTCAGTTATTGCAGTTGGACCAGATTTGGAAATGTATCAATGTGGTTTGCCAAGAGAAATGGCTTTACAGTTATTTAAACCATTTGTAATTAATGAATTAGTCTATCAGGAAAAAGCAAGCAATGCTAAAGGCGCAGAAAAAATGATTGATAGAGCTGACCCAAGAATTTGGGATGTTGTTGAAGAGGTTGTAGGTAAACATCCAGTATTGCTAAATCGTGCTCCAACATTACATAGATTAGGAATTCAAGCATTTATGCCTAAAATTGTCGAAGGCAGAGCAATTCGCTTACATCCATTAGTTTGTACAGCATTTAATGCTGACTTTGATGGTGACCAAATGGCAGTGCATGTACCTTTATCAGAAGAAGCTTGTGCTGAAGCGATGATTTTAATGTTAGCTTCTAACAATATTTTAGGACCTAAAGATGGACAACCTATTGTTACTCCTTCACAGGACATGGTTTTAGGTAACTTCTATTTAACAATGGAAGAAACGAAAGAAGAATTCTATAAAGAAGCAGATCGTCTAAGAAAATTAGGTGATGAAGATAGTGCTTTATTATGGGAAGGTTATGGTGATTCTGAAGGTAGAATTTATAAAGATGTGGAAGAAGTATTATTGGCTTATGATACAAAACAGACACATTTACATACAAGAATTGCTTTAAAAGGTAGTTCTTTAAATAAAACAATCTTTACTGATGAACAAAACGATAAGTATTTGATTACTACAGTTGGCAAGATTATCTTTAATCAAATGTTCCCAGAAGATTTTCCTTATGTTAATGAGGTAAAGGGTAACTGGAACACTCATGTTTCAGATTCATACTTTGTTCCATTTGGAACAAATATTCCTGAATATATTGCTTCTTTGCCAAAACAAGAACCACTTAAGAAAAAAGACTTGGGTAAGGTAATTGCTGAGGTATATGAAAGGTATTCACACGAAGGGGATACTTATACCTATTTTGATAAAATTAAGGACAATGGTTTCAAGTACTCAACTATTGCTGGTATGACAATTTCTTTATCAGATATTAAAGTTGCTTCTAATAAAGAAGAAAAGGTTAATGAAGGTAAAGAAAAGGCTGAAAAATTAATGAGACTTCACAAAAGAGGTTTATTGACGGAACAAGAATGGGAAAAGCAATTAATTGATTTATGGGGTGGTATTAAAGATGATATTGGAGATAGATTGATGTCTGAATTACCTACTAAAAACCCAATCAATATGATGGCGGTTTCTGGTGCTCGTGGTAATAAATCTCACTTTACTCAATTGGCTGGTATTCGTGGACTTATGGGTAAACCTACTCAGGCTAAAAGTGCTAAAGGCTTTCAATCATCAATTATTGAAGTGCCAATTTATTCTAACTTCCGTGAGGGATTGAATATCAGTGAATTCTTTATTTCATCACATGGTATTAGAAAAGGTTTAACAGACACCGCTTTAAAGACAGCATCATCAGGTTACTTGACTAGAAGGCTGGTAGATGTAGCGCAGGATGTTGTTATTGCTGAGGATGATTGTGGATCAGATAATGGCTATCGTATTTCTGAAATCAAAGATCAAAAGACTGATACAATTATTGAAAATTTATATGATAGATTAGTTGGCAGATTTGCTAAAGAAGATGTTATCAATCCAAATACAGGTGAATTAATTGTTGCTGAAGATGAGTTTATTAATGAAAAAATTGCTGATGAAATTATCAGCGCAGGAATTAAAGAAGTTGTAATCAGAAATGCTTTCTCATGTCAATCAGAATATGGTGTATGTAGAAAATGTTATGGACGTAATATGGCTACAGGTAAACTAGTTGAAAATGGTGAAGCTGTTGGTATTATGGCTGCTCAATCAATTGGTGAACCTGGCACTCAGTTAACAATGCGTAACTTCCATACAGGTGGGGTCGCTGGTGGTACAGATATCACGCAAGGTCTACCACGTGTTGAAGAACTATTTGAAGCAAGAAGTCCAAAACATCCAGCAGTAATTGCCAAAGTTTCTGGTACAATTACCGATATTACACCAGCTGATGAAAATGGTGTGGTAAAAGTAGTTGTTACTAATGAACAAGAAGAAAACATTGAACATAAAGTTACAGCTACTCAAATTATTCGTAGTTGGTGGCAAATTGGTTCATATATCAATGCTGGTGAAAAAATAACTGAAGGTACGGTTAATCCAAAAGAACTTTTGGCAGTAGCGGGATTGAAAGCTGTTCAAGACTATATCTTAAAAGAAGTTATGAAAGTATATCGCTCTCAAGGTATTGATATTTCTGATAAACATATTGAAATAGTAATTTGTCAGATGTTAAGAAGAGTTATTGTTGAAGATGGTGGCGATACTGAATTAATTAAGGATGCCACAATTTCAAAAGCTAGAATTACGGAAATAAATGATGCTATTTTAGAAAATGATGGCAATCCAGCAAAGTTCAAGCCAATGTTATTAGGTATTTCTAAATCATCAGTGGAAACTGATTCATGGCTAAGTGCTGCTTCGTTTCAAGAAACAACCAAAGTATTAACTAATGCTGCGGTAAGAGGTAAAGTTGATGATTTAGTTGGTTTGAAGGAAAATGTTATTATTGGTAAAAAAATTCCTGCTGGGACAGGTTCTAACGCAGAAAGAGAGACTACTAAACTGGTAAATGAAATGGCTGAAGAAATGAGACAAGCTAAAAATGATCGTCTAGCAATTGTCGCTGAAAAAGAAGTGGAGAAAAGTGCCAGGGAAGGAAGAAGATTAGAAAGAGATTTACCTGATACAGAGTAATGTATTTCTTAAAACAAAATAAAAGCAAGATCCATTTGGGTCTTGCTTTGTTGACAATATTTGATAATGATTTGAACATAAATTATAAAAAGTAAGACTGTCTTAATAAATTAAGGAGAGATAAGAAATATGAAAGAACTGACTTTAGAAGAAATAAAAGAAGTATTAATAAGACTGCTAGAGGAATTTGATGAAATTTGTAGAAAAGAAGGGCTCAAATATTCTTTGTGTGGTGGTTCAGCAATTGGGGCAGTCAGGCACAAAGGATTTATACCTTGGGATGATGATATTGATATTGCTATGCTAAGAGAGGACTACAACAAGTTTATCGAATATTGTAAAACCCATAAAACGACTTTTAAGCCTTGTTTTCATGAAATAAATAATAATTATTACTTAATGTTTGGAAAGGTCTATGATCCTAATACAAAATATGTCCAAGATAAGGTTGTTAGTGGTGACCAAGCAGGAGTAGCAATTGATATTTTTCCGATTGATTATTTGACAAAAGATTATGAAACTAGTTTAAAGTTATACAAAAAAAGTAAGTTTTTAAGAAATTTGTTATTGGCAAAAAACTGGAAAAAGTTTATAAAAGGAAAATCAGGCAATTTTATTTTAGAAACAGGAAGATGGATGTTTTTTATGCTCAGTAGATGTTTCAATGGTAAAAAAATAATTGATAGAATTGAAAGACTTTATATTAATAATGAAAAAGAAAATGCTGAATTTATAATGAGTGTTGGCGGCGCATATATGGAAAAAGAAATTATGAATAAGAATATTTATGACGAATTTATGGATATCGAGTTTGAAAGAAAAAATTACATGATTATTAATAAATACGACGAATATTTAAAGCAGTTGTTTGGTGATTATATGAAATTACCGCCAAAAGAAAAACAGAAATCTCATCATGAGTATCCTGCCTATTGGGCCAAAAATAAATAGGTTGTATTGGCAAGAAATTTTTAGAAAATATCAAAAATTTGCTTGCATTATATTTTGTTCGTGCTATTATGAATGAGCGCTTTGAATAAAGAGGAAGAATAAAAAATATTTTTTAAAAAAACTGCTTGAGAAAAATCAACTATAAAAAAATGAGGTTGACAATAGTAATCTAAATTGATAAAATTATAAGGCGCTCTTAAAAAGAGGCGCAAATCGTTCTTTGAGAAACAGACAGAAAACACAACGTCAATAAAAAGTAATAAAATAATTACGGAAAAAAAGTAAAAAAAATAAAGAGTTAAAATCAAACGGAGAGTTTGATCCTGGCTCAGGATGAACGCTGGCGGCGTGCCTAATACATGCAAGTCGAACGGAAGAGATAAGCTTGCTTATCGAATCAGTGGCGAACGGG